>Mack_p2__coassemble_8970_pt1 | contig 2654 bp, 4 predicted proteins | sample Mack_p2__metabat2_low_PE_012 | metagenome-assembled genome bin Mack_p2 | reverse complement strand
TGGCCATTGGCGATTCGGAAAACGATATTGAAATGTTAGAGTATGCCAATATCGGGATTGCGATGCGCACAGGAAGCGAAAAAATAAAAGCGATTGCGGATGAATTAACCGGATCTCCTAAAGAAGACAGCATTTACGATTGCTTTGTGAAACACGGTTTGATTGAATCGATGCAATAAAACATGATCCAAGTAGAACTGGATATAGTTTGGTCCGATTCAATCCTGCAAGTGGTAAAGTCAACAAACGATTTAGAAGTTTGTTGTATTAGAATTTAGATATTTATATCAAGACGAGAATAAAAAAAGAGTCGACCTTCTATAAAAGGAAAGTTGAATCTCGATTAGATTCTCGTCTTTTTTAGTGTGTTGGCCGATTTGATTTATTCTTTTTGATCTTGATGAAGTGGAATGCTATGAGAAGAAATAATTAACGTATATAAATAATTATTGCGAAAAGATAGAAATCAGAAGAGAAGCGTGGTATAAAAAAGTCAAAGAGATTGTTAAATAAGAAAGGGGAGCAGGTCATGGGAAAATATGATAATTATGAGAATACTGCAAATATCGAAAGGGCACAGAAAAGACTGGATAAACTAATGCGAAAACGCAAACCCAATCCACAAAAAATTGCTGAAGCAAAACAAGAACTTGAAAATGAACAATTATTTGAGCACTGTCAAATTTTCAAAAGCTTTAATGGTCGAGCGCCAAATGAAAATGTCAGATTTAACGATGATCGCCGACTGATTTGGTTTTATGGAGATGTTATTCCTTATGATCAACTTTATGCCTATTCGATCAAAGAGAAAAAAATTCAAAAATCTTATACAAAAACGAAAACAAAAGGGGCACTATCCCGAGCGATTGTTGGGGGCATGATTGCAGGAGAATTAGGAGCAATTGTTGGAGCGGCATCCGCTGATACAATTACCGAAACTAAAGATTATGAAATAGGGCAAGGCTTTGTGATTACTCTTCAAACAAAAAATGGAAAAACTTACTCTAGCCACATTGAGAATAATGGTTTTATCAACAATAAGTTCCATCCAAAGTGGTATGAAGTAGCAGAAAAACTATCATCGATTATGCATCAAAAAATTTAAACGAAATAATAAGGCGCAAGATTTCAAGAGTTTTAAGCTCTATGAATCTTGTGCTTTTTCGTATATGAAAAGAGAGATCTTGTTTATCATCTAAAAAAACAAGTTTAGGAGATATGTAACTAAGGAATTAAAATTGACAGAAAAGTCCTCATTCATGAATACATAAACAATAACTTATATACAAGAGAGGATATCCGCAAAAAAAGACTTGCGAGTGTACAACGGATTGCGTAGCTTGTGGGACTTGTATGAAAGTTTGTCCACGACAGGCGATTAGTATTTATAAAGGGATTAGAGCGATGGTGGATCCCAATCAATGTGTTGGATGTGGATTATGTAAAAAAGAATGTCCGGCAAATGCGATTGTAATTGAGGAAAAAGTCTATGAAGAAACATTGGTATGATTATTTATGGATCGTCAGTCCAATCTATTTAACGTTAGGTTTCTTCAATATTATATATGCGTGGATCGGGCTGATCTTTTTCTTTTTACCTCTACTCTTTGCGATCTTTAAAGGAAACAAAATGTATTGCAACCGATATTGCGACCGACGATAGTTTTTATCTATCCTCGGTAAAAAGTTAAAATTATCAAGATATCGAGATACTCCATCCTGGATGAAATCAAAAGCGTTTCGATACGCCTTTTTAGTTTTCTTCTTCGTGATGTTTGCCAATATGTTATACGTTACGTACTTAGTGATGACTGGAGTCAAAGATGGTGGTTCCTTCATTAAATTATTCTGGACATTCAAAGTACCATGGTCCTTTGCGATCGATCCAACAATCACGCCTTGGGTGAATCAATTTGCGCTAGGTTTTTATAGTTTGATGCTAACGAGTACTTTGATTGGTGTCATTGTGATGATTTTATATAAATCAAGAACATGGTGCAGTTTCTGTCCAATGGGAACGATGACGCAAACGATTTGCGCAATTAAAGCGAAAGAAAAATTATGATAGAACATGCTCGAAAAGTATCGGCACTCTTAAAAGCGATTGCGAATGAAAATCGGTTAATCATCTTATGTGTTTTATTAGAAAAAGAATTGAGTGTAAATGAAATACATAAATATGTACCGAACATCACGCAACCAGCTTTATCTCAACATTTAAACTATTTACTAAAGCACGAATGTATCAAGTGCCGTAAAGATGGACAACACGTGCTTTATTCAATTAAAGATGAACATCTAAAAGCTTTGTTTAATACGATTAAGAAGGAATACTGTCAATAAGATTGGACTTTAACTAAGGATATGTTATTTGCGAAATATACATAGTTCTAAATTTATGAATAAACGACTTCTTGATTAAAGTTTGAACGCTCTTATTTCATCAATTTATTTATCCAACTTTGAAGCTCTTTTTGAAATCAGACACGACGATTTAAAGTGTGTCATTTTCAAAAAGAGCTTTTTTGCGCATAAGAAGCAGTATGTCAAATCACATCTTTGTAAATATAGAAGAGAGGATAGTTAATTGAGTTTTGTTTGTCTTAAAACGAAGAAGAAAAGAATGTTGCATAGTATTTATCTGATTTTATGCT
>Mack_p2__coassemble_8852_pt1 | contig 2690 bp, 3 predicted proteins | sample Mack_p2__metabat2_low_PE_012 | metagenome-assembled genome bin Mack_p2 | reverse complement strand
GCAATTGAGTATGGCAAACATAGTCACGGATTATCACGTTATACTTGCCCGAAATAAAAGAAACTCCTGGTTTTTCACCAGGAGTTTTTCTTTACGGCAGGAACAATATGCAAATGGATCACTATACATAGTGATGATTAAAGAAGAGCCTGTTTTAATGCATCAATGCAATATAGATCACGAAAATATAGGCAACGATGGCAATGAGGGTGGCTATGATAAAACCATTTTTGTTTTGATCCTTTTTATATTCGATGCCTTGCAAGAGAAGAAGGGTCGCAAAAGAGAGAATGATCATTGGGGATGCGATATCAAATGGAATCATGTTCATTAAATCAAGAATCGCAGCAATTATAACGATGAGATATAAAATGATTTTTGCGATTTTCATAGTGTCGATCTCCTTTATTTGTTAATTCAAATATATCATATCGATTGAATCGGGAATATGTCTTTTTCTCGATTTTTTTATTTCTTATCGTCTGTTGTTCAACGATGGATAAGAGTTATTTTTAGATTTTAAGCACTGTTAAATAATGGAAAATCGTGACGGATTTATATGTGATTGTCGTAGAAGATCAATCATTTTCGATTTAGAGATCAAGGAATAAGAAAAGCAGGAACACTTTTTTAGGGTTGTCCTGCTTGAGACTACTCTTATAAGAGTAGTGATATTTGAATTGTGGTTCAGAGATATAAACGATAAGTTTGATCTGCTCTATTGTTCTAATATGGTTGTTGGATTTGCATCCGTGACAAAGATCATACTATCGTAAAGCTGGGCTGGTGGTTGAAAGATTCGATAACTTGGGGGAAGAAGTCGCATCATGATTGAATAGCTTTCTCCAAGTGTCCCCATATAGGTATATTCATTCGCTTGTTTGCCTAATTCAGAATTTTCGGGAACTGTTTTAAAATCTACCCAACAAATATCAAATCCTGATAGTTTTGCTGTTTTAGCTAAGGGATCATGAGAATAAAATACTTGTTCGGTACGTTTGTTAGATGAGCGCTTGGGCAGATTACATTTGGTTTTATAAAAATCAGTGCCGATCACATAGTATTGATTCGCTGGATCATTCGAAAGAATCTTACCCATTGAATCAAAGCTACCCCATTTTGCCACGTGACTGTTATGTCCGGTAACAAAAATACTTTCATGACCATTTTGTTTTTCTTGTTGTGAAATCCACTGCACATTTTCGGCCATAAATTGATCTCTTAAAGTACCACCCTCTGCATTGTCCTGTTTTTTAAGTTCAGAGTTTTGGATTAACATATCCACGAAGTGGATTGCTTGGGCAGGACTGTTTTTGCTTATGAATTCATCCTTGATCTGCATCAGAATTTCATTTCGAGCAGTTGAATCATATTGATCACTCCAGCCTTCACCTTCGACAAGTTTTGATAGGTTTGTTGTGTCTACTTCCAGTTCTTCGCAAACTTCTGCCAAAAACTTCATATTGTAATGGATCCGTTGCATATCAAAACCGTAAAAGCGCAGGTCTTCACCTTCTGGAGCACTTTCGTTGTATTGACGCATATAAGAAATAAGTTCTGCCATTTCATCAGTTTGATAAATCTTAAAGCCAATTGCAGCGGCAGCTTCTTTGGCTGTTCCTTGTTCTCCATGGATATAGCGATTGACTTGCTCACATCCGCCAAAGTCACCCTCGATCGCAAAGGCTCTGACCCCATTATGCTCAATCATCTGTTTGAACACATCTAGTTTCAGTTTTTGAAATTCGACATTTCCATGAGTGGCTTCGCCTAAGGCAATGATTTTTGCACTTTGCGGTACAGTTATATTTTCTATAGGTTTTGCATATGCTGAAAACTCTTCGGGATTTATATGTTTTCCAGTGTTAAATCCACCAAAATGCATGAATACACTCGCTACAGAAAACAATATGACAAATAATCCAAATAGGATATATCTGAACTTGAATCGTCTTGTCTTTTTTTTCATTTTTAATCATTTCTCCACAACTGAATTCACTATTTTCTATCTGATTTTTTTGGCTTATTGAACTTCACTCAATAATTCTTCTGCCGTAGTATTGTACAATTTCGCAAGTGTAAGCAAATTGGATGTACTTGGATCAGATGCTCCAGTTTCCCATTTTGATACTGCTTGTCGACTAACACCGATCGATTCAGCAACAAACTCTTGTGTCATCTTACATTCTTCACGATGCTGCTTTAAAACTTCTCCAAGAGATTTCTTGATCATCGTTTTTTCTTTTCTGACATTGCTTGAATTAACGTATTTACGCAGTGCTTTGATCAAATAAATTACTACAGCGATAAAGGTTATAATTACTGCTACGCCAATCAGCAGTACAAGTCCAAAAACAACAACTCCTAAAAAATAATTCACATGAATCACCTCTTTTCGTAGCTTTATGATAGTCAAACAGTTGTGGTTGCTTCTACCAACTATTGCGATATTTTTGCGGTTGCAGCTGGTTGCTAAGCAAAAAACGCTTTATATTTGCGATTTTATCCATCTACTTAATAATATAGGAAAAAGAATTTTAAACTTCAAATGTTTAAATATGGGCAATTGATTGAAGTTAGTTCGCCCTTTCTTGTTGATTTGGTTTGCGCATTTTTGTCGCTAATAATAAAGCAGCGATCAAAGATAAGATTGCGCCAAACATAAAGGGGGTAAATACACCAATTTTATC
>Mack_p2__coassemble_4382_pt1 | contig 5173 bp, 4 predicted proteins | sample Mack_p2__metabat2_low_PE_012 | metagenome-assembled genome bin Mack_p2 | reverse complement strand
AACTAAAGGAACAAAAATTAATGTTGCTGTAGTTGAAAATATTGATGAACGAAAAATAATTCCTTACAACAATTTGATGATTATCCGTATTACAAGTAAGGAGGTTTTGCCTCAATATTTGTGCAGCTTCTTGTGCAGTGAAACAGGACAGAGTCTTTTAAAGTCGCTCCAGACAGGATCGATTGTCATCAATATTACGAAAAATAGTTTGATGGATATGAATGTCTCGATTTTAGAAAATGAAAAACAAAAAGAAATAGTCGAACGGTTTAATCTTCTAAATGATGAAAAACATAAGTTGAAATCAAGATTGGCTATTGTAGAAAAAAATGTTCTATCAGTTTATGAGGATTGTTTACCATCAAAACTGAAAGAAACAGAAACAAAAGATTAATACAGGTTTGAAGATCAGCTCTTCAAAAAACAATAAAGAAGCGTTGAAAAACGCTTCTTTTAATAAAAGGGAGTTTTAAAAAATGAAAGAATGGTACTTTCCTGGTGCTAATGGATTGGGAATTCATGGGATATCAGATGGAGGAGTTGAAACATATAATGGAACAGTTATTGAATCGTTAACTAGAGAAATTTGTCAAAACTCGCTGGATGCTTCAAATGGGAAAAAACCAGTGAAAATTGAATTTAATCTGTCATTTATTTCTAAAGATAAATTTCCTGGATATAAAGCATTAAAAGGCTATATGTATGATGCAAAAAAATATTGGGAAGAACGAAATAACTATAAATCGATTGAGTTTTTTAGCGAAGCATGCAAGATTTTGGAATCTGATAGAATTCCTGTTTTACGAATTAGTGATTTCAACACCACTGGTTTGATTGGAAGTAAAGATCCTAAACAAAATTCACCATGGTTTAGTATGGTTTATTCTGAAGGTGTCTCCAATAAAAGTGGATCGAATAGTGGTAGTTTTGGGATTGGTAAATCTTCAATATATGCTGCATCGTCCTTAAGAACAGCTTTTTTCAATACATATGATGCGGAATGTGTCTTTGCTGCACAGGGTGTTTCTAAATTAGCAACATTTGTTTCGAATGGCGAGACTAAATATGGATATGGATTTTTTGGGGTTCGACAAGACAATGGACTCATGAAATGCTGTGAATCAATCGAATCGTTAGATGATATATATTATCGGACTGATTATGGAACAGATATTTTCATTATGGGTTTTAATAATTTTTCTGATTGGAAAGAAAATGTTGTTATTTCGTTGTTAGATAACTTCTTGCTTGCTATATACGATGGAAATTTAGAGATTGTTGTTCAAGACGTTATTGTTAATAAAGATACTTTAAAAAGCTTATTAAACGAATATAAGAATAAGAATAAAAAATGTACATCTGCATATTGCTATTACGAAGTTTTAGAGTCATCGGAAGAAGAATTTCGCAATACAGAGCTCATTAAGGATATGCCAGGCATCGTTAAATTAAAAGTTTTGATTTTCAAAGAAGGCTCTCCGAACAGAACGGTCTTAATTTCTAGAAGTAATGGGATGAAATTATATGATATGAAGAATATTTCTGGAAGTATTCAGTTTTCAGCAATTCTAACAATGGAGGGCGAAAAACTTAATCAATATTTCGCTCGAATGGAAGATCCAACCCATACAAAATGGCAGGCAGACCGATATGATCAGGAAAAAAAGATTAAAGAAGCAAATAATGTAATTAAAAAATTGAAATCCTGGATCAAATCAACAATAAGAGATAAAGGAACTGAATTCTATGGTGATGAAACAGAAATAGAAGGAATGGAAGGGTTACTGCCTAACTTTTATGAACTAGCGATAAATAAAAAAAAGCGTGAGTTTTTAGAAAATAAAAAATCAAAAATATCGGTAAATAAAAAACGAAGAACTGCTCAATCGAGTGATATAAAAACGCCAGAGATCGGTGAATCATATTATGAATATGAGGATACAGGAGTTATGGATCCAAAAGGAGAATTCGAGACAGTGGGGCTACCGTCTAATGCACATAGTGAGCAAAAAGGTGGTCAAGGCGGTTTAGCAACGGGTTCAGAAGGTGAAGGAAATCGTCCAATTAAGAATTTTACTCAAATTAATAATTTTAAAAAGCGAATTTTTATCAGTAACGTTTCTAAAAATGAATATACGATCAGATTAACAACAAACCAAAATATTGAAGATAGCAGATTAAAAATTTTTGTGGCAGGAGAATCAACTAATATTGATGCAAAAATTACAGCTGCAACAGCAGATGGAAAAGCATTAAGATTTAATGGAAATGTCTTGTATCTTGGAAAAATCCACAAGAGGTTTCCAAAGACGATTCGATTCAATATCAATGCGGATTTTCAATGTAATCTGGAGGTAAAGCTTTATGCAGATTCGAAATAGATTGTTTTCATATCCGATTTACTCCTATGAAGTCGATGACTATAAAGCAAATCATTTTACATTTGATTATGATGTAGAAACGGATGGGAACTCTTTATTTATTCAGTACAAGACCGTTATAGAAAATAAACATATTCAGAAAATGTTGAATGATAACTTGGTTGACTTAACTGTGCTTATCGAATGTCCTAGGACCTCATATAGAAACTTGTTTGTTTTAAAGGATAAAGAAGGTTATGTAGAAATCCCTTCATCATGCGTCTCTTTTAGAGTGGACGTATGTTGTCTTTTAGTGGCAAAAAAGTATTTTGTTTTAGACAAGAAAAAAGGGATTAGTAGAGATTATGGCGACACGAAGTTTGAAATCCAAAAAGGATTTATTGTTGGCTATGATAATACATATCCTTTTATGGTTGATAAGGACAAAGAGGATGAATTTAAGGCATCTTCCATCATTTCAGCTGTTAAAAAGTTAGACTTAGAAGATTACACAGATGTTTATTTAGATGATCCTGACAAAATAAAAATACAATTGAGCGCTGAAATGTATAACAAGTTCGTTCAACTACAAGGGCAAGATCAGCTACCGGTCGTACATAGTATGATCGTTTTACCGGCTTTGGTTTATGTGATTGATCAGATCAAAAATAGAGAGGCAAGGCAAATATATCAAGATTGTTATTGGTATAGAAGTATAGCGAAACAGTTGGAAATTATGCATATTGGAATCGATAGTAAAGAGTTTATCAAGAAATCTTCATTAGAAATCGCACAACGATTACTAAAAACGCCAGTGAAGAAAGCGTTAGATAATTTAACAGTAATGAATGGAGAAGAGTAAATGAAATTAAAATTTTTCAAACAAGACGCACTGGATTATTTTAAAGCCAATGTTAAGTCCAATATAGAGCATTACTCTGATCCAGATAATAAATGGATATATGAACAATTTGAAGATCCATTTGAAGAAATTGAAGTGAATTGTGCTCCATTCGAGTTATATATTGATCCTGACAACACAACAAAAATGGATTGTGAAAACATCAAAATTCTATATCCTGCCTTAAAAGAATTGACTGAATCACAGGCTTGTGATGAAAGACTATGGAGTGGATTATGTCATAGTGATTTTTATAAATATACTCAAGTTAGATGGAGTAATCAAAGACAAACTGAGAATATGAAAAAAGAAAGTGTCATCAAAGGAAGATATTTTTATAGTCCAAATGCAAGATCAAACACTAGACATACACTTGCAAAATTATGGTGGATTGGAAAAATGTTGTATGACGATCAAAATCCTGATAATCCTCTGCATTTTGTGGATACGTTAGCGCGGAAAGATATGTTGACTAGGATCAGTGATGTTTTTACAAGTAGATTTAGTCGAAATATACATCTCTTGCGTCCTTTTTTTAATGTTGTTGATTTATACGATTGTAATTGTGGTTTGATGAGTGACGATTATTTTAGATCTTTAGTCCAATATCTGAATATTTTGGGAGGATTGTACTTAGTAGATTATTTAGATGAGAAAGAAATAGAAGATAAATTGCTCAAAAGATTGGATTATTATGATCGCTTTGGACCTGATGTCATAAAAGATATTAAGGATAAAAGGGTAAATACTAATAATCAACTTAGAGTGTTTAGCAAAAAAGAAAATGAAATAATCAAATTAGAAATGAATGATGATAATATCAAGTTCTTTTTAGGTAAGAAGATTAATGATGAAGTTTCTTATAATGATGATATTTTAACAATTTTGAAAATTTTCTAGCCGGAGGCTAAAAATAGATTAATTAAAAAACGGTTCAATTGAATACTTCGATCAAATCGTTTGAAACTCAAGGGAGTGATAGTTTTGCAAAATCTAGAAAACAAAATAGAAGAAAAGAATGTCTCTAAGGAAATAACAGTGAATGATCAATCGGATCAAGTCCAAACAACAACGTTAGATTACTATGAAAAAAATGGGGATTTATTCGCGCAAGATGTAGATGACGTAAACTTCTCAAAAATGCACCTAAGATTTATTTCTAAACTTTCTAAGCATGCAAAAATTCTAGATTTAGGATGTGGTTCAGGAAGAGACTCTCTTGCTTTTTTGAATGCTGGATTTGATGTAAAAGCAATTGATGGATCAAAAAAGATGTGCGAAATTGCGCAATCTAAAACGGGATTATCTATTCGCAATATTCGCTTTGGACAACTGGATGATCAGAACAAATACGATGGAGTATGGGCATGTGCGAGTCTTCTTCATCTGCCGAAAAATGAATTGCCAAAGGTATTTTCAAAAATCATTGAAGCATTGAAAGAAGAGGGGATCTTTTATTCCTCTTTTAAATATGGATCATTTGAAGGCTATCGAAACGGAAGATACTTTACTGATTTTACCGAAAGTTCAATGAATGAATTATTAGAACAATTTCCAGAACTTAAATGTATAGAATCCTGGATTTCTTCAGATGTCCGACCAGGAAGAATGGAGCAAAAATGGCTGAATATCATCGTCCAGAAACAAACAAAATCTTAAATCACCCAGAACGAGTCAATCAGCGGTTTTGGAGTGGGGGAGAAAAAGAAAGCAACAAACTCATTCATCCTATAAAACAAAGTATTGCTCATGCCAACCAAATTGATTTGGTTGTTTCATTTTTAATGGAGTCAGGAGTCCGTTTACTTTTAGAAGATCTTCGAGATGCGATGAACAGACAAGTACCCATTCGTATTCTTTGTGGAGCTTATATGAGTATTACTGAACCATCCGCTCTCGTCTTATTAAAAAA
>Mack_p2__coassemble_2730_pt1 | contig 8274 bp, 6 predicted proteins | sample Mack_p2__metabat2_low_PE_012 | metagenome-assembled genome bin Mack_p2 | reverse complement strand
ACCCAATGAACCGTTTATACAACCCTAACTCCGGAGAACACTTCTACACAGCTGACATTAAAGAAAAAGAAGCTTTAGTAGCTCTTGGATGGAATGATGAAGGTTACGGATGGGTTGCTCCAAAAATGACTGAAGGAGATAAAGTTGTTTATCGTCTTTATAACCCAAATGCCGGAGATCACCATTACACTGTAAGTGCTTCAGAAAAAAATACTCTCGTTTCTTACGGATGGAAATATGAAGGCGAAGGTTGGAAATCTGCAGCAAAAGATGGTAATACACCTGTTTACCGTCAATACAACCCATACGCAAATGGTGCTGGATCTCACAACTACACAACTGACAAAGCAGAAAACGACTACCTCGTATCTTTAGGATGGACTCCAGAAGGAACTGCTTGGTACGCTTATCAGTAATCTGATTTAAAAACAAAGAATCGAATCGATCAACGAATCAAAATCAGCCAAGAAGCGGGTTGTCGCTCCCGAACAAGGAGCGGGAAGCTCGCAATTTTTTTTGTTTATGATGAAGCATGTTAATAATATAAGAGCAATAAGAAATTTTTTATTAAACTTAATTGATAGATGTAAGGTTAAATAAAGCGAAAATTAATGATATTTAATCTTGCTATTTGCGTAAAAACAGCAAATTTAACGTTTAAATGGTCTGCTTATGCTAAAATATAGTCAAGGAGGTGCATGTGAGGTGTTATTGGAGTTTAGGTGTTCTAATCATAAATCAATTAGAGATGAAGTCCTGTTTTCTACAATAGCGGGATCAGATAAGACGCACACAGAAAATATAGAAAAAGTAGCGGATATTGATGTCCTGAAAGCGGCTGTTATTTATGGTGCAAACGGTTCTGGAAAAAGTAACTTTATTGACGCAATAGCATTTGTAAAAAATCTTGTTTTAAATAGCATCAACTATCAACCGGGACAGGGGATTTTACAACAGCCTCATAAGCTAAATGGATATGAACAGAATAGCGATTATATGATTCAATTCATAGTTGATGGTATTCGATATGCATTTGGCTTTTCGTTGAAGAATATGCTTGTTGTGGAAGAGTATCTCTATTATTTTCCTAATGGACGAAAAACAAAAATATTTGAACGTTTAGATGAGAATTTTACAGCTGGCAGTAGCTTTCGTAGACGCTTTAATAGTTGCAAAGATGTCCTTAAGCCAAATCGCTTATTGTTATCTTGCGCAGCTAATTTTAGCTCTGTTGAAGAAGTAGCTGCTGCTTATCGTTTTTTTAGCGACGATTTGGTGCTTTATAGTCCAACTTCTCAAGATAATTGGATGAAGTATTCACTTCACCAAATACATGAAAATAAAGAAATAAAAGCCATTGTTCTAAAAATTTTAGACGAACTTGGTACAGGAATTAAAGATATTTGTGTTGATATTAAGAAGGAAAGTCTCGATGCTGAAAATCTTCCTCCTTTTCTATCAGAGGAGTTCAAAAAAAATCTTTTGCAGCAAGAAGTAGATGCTATTTCTGCAAAAGTTTTATATGACAAATTTGAAACGGATTTGATTTCAGAAGAATCCACAGGGGTAAAAAAGCTCTTTGGAATACTTTGCCCATTTGTAGATGTCATGGTGAATGGGAAAGTGTTGATTTGTGATGAACTTGAATCGAATTTACATGAGGCTCTACTTTTTGAACTGGTTAAACAATTTATAAAAACACGTAAAAGTAAGCCTGCACAATTGATTTTTACAACACATGAAACTGGTTTGTTAAACTTAGATTTGTTTAGACGAGATCAAATTTGGTTTACGGAAATCAAAACAAAAGATCGTTCTACAGATTTGTTTTCACTTGCTGAGATTAAAAATGTTCGAAAAGAAGAAAACTTTAGTAAAGGCTACATCACAGGGAAATATGGGGCTATTCCGATGCTTAATTTAAATTTCGCTGGTGTAATCTCCTCTGAACAATAAGTGGAGGAATAGAAATGAAATCTAGAAAGATATCGTTAACTCCACGTAAGGAGGATACGCGCGAAGCGCGTCCAATGTTAGTGCGCTTTGACTTGTCCGAAATTTTACAACACTTTACGGAAAGTATAGATGAGATTAAGAAACAGTTTGATGTTGCCGATGAATTGCTTCGGGCAGGAAATGAAATTGCTTGTAAAATGGTTTGGCGATCACAAGTTGTTTTGGCTGAAGGTTTATTAGATTTTTATATTCATGAAATGAGCAAATACTGTTTAGTAAAAATGTTCTCAGGAACTTGGCCAAAAACTGATAAATATAAATCTTTCCAGATTCCAATGGAAAAAGTAGAGATGGCGATAGCTACATTGGAATCAAATGATTGGTTTTTTGAGTATTTAAATGAACGATTTAGCAGAGATGTGTTTTTATCTTCTGAAAGCGTAAAAGATCAGTTAAATCTTATTGGTATACCATTTAAACAAGTAATGACAAAGGCTTTTCCGAGCAAAAATGAAAATGAAGCAATGAAGGTAGGAAAAGAAGTTATATCAAATTTATTCAAACGAAGAAATGAAATAGTGCATCAAAATGATAGGAGTCACGCATCAGCAGAACAAACAGACATTACCAAAGAATATGTTGAAGATTATATATCTAAGATTGAATCTATCGTTAATGCGATACAAATGACTGCAAAAGAAAAAGTGTATCAAGAAGTAAGTTAAATAATTTTGAATTGATCGAGCATGATTGTGCTTAATAAATTGTAATATTTAAATGGCGGTAAATGATTATTGTTTATCGCCTTTTTACGTTATTAAGTATTGTGCTTATTACAATAATTCATCTACAAAAAATGATAATCGATTTATAAATCAAAAATACAAATCACAAAAATTTTATTTAGAATCTAAATATGCGGACCTAAAAAATTGTCTACAACGAATTAGATGTTTTTGTGAATCAAACTATAGATATCGATCTTCGATCCATTACAGCGATAAACATGGAGAACTTCGAGTAGGAAATAAGGAACATTATGAATGAAAAGTTTTTTGCAGCTTTAGCTTTTGCAATTATGACTTTCACTGCGTCTGGTTCTATCGCTGTCCTTGCCGATGATTTTGTTATTGAGATTATTTCGTTTTTCTTGGTTTCAAAATTCTGTTCTTCAAAGAATATCTTTTCGAATTACTGACTACACGCAAATCCCTGTTCATTTACAGCCGAAAACTACGCAAATCCCCGTTCGTCGAATTATGGTGTAGTGAGTTATTTCTTGTTATCACTTTATCTAAAGTGAAAATGTCTATTTTTATTTTTGCGTTTAAACGAAAAAGCCCAGAGTGTTTGACTCTGAGCAAAGGTTGAAAATTTTTTATTCTTATTTTTGTTTTTTTATTGAACATTTTGATTGTGCTTCTAGTTCTGTTTATTTTGATTTCTTTTCTATTTTTCTAATGCGTACCAAGCAATGTTTTCGGCTCTCCATCCTAAAGAAACAAGTGTGTCATTTTCATGTTTATCGATCGTATAGTTATGGGCTCCAGAGATCGCATTTGGATTATATTGGCGATAGAGTGGGATACTTTTAAATTCATCACTGTAGAAGCTGATTTGTTCATATTTCCAACCAAGAGTTTGTAGGGTATTGCGCTCATTCACATTTGTTGTGTAATGGTGATCTCCGGCATTGGGATTATAGAGGCGATAAACCGGCTGCATGGATAATTCGGGAGCTTGCCAGCCAATTCCTTCATATCTCCATCCCACTTGAACTAAATGATTCTTTTCTTGCACACTAGTTGTATAGAAATGTTCACCAGAATTTGGGTTGTAGAGACGATAGATAGATTGTGATTTTGTTGTTTCGTCTTGTTTTCCAATTGTGCCTTGACCAATTTCACCTGGAATATTAATTGATGGGTTGTGGATTTGACCATCGTCGTAGCGATCAAGATGGACTTTGACGGTTAAAGAGTATTCAGGCGTTGGTTTGAAGTTATTGTTTTTGGCGACAGTAAATTGATAAGAAAATTCATCTGCGGTAACTTTGATGGCATTATCCCCATTGACAAAAGATGCTCCTTTTAAGTCGTGCATATTCTCATTCTTGGCAAGAAGTGGAAATTCTTTTGGTCCAAGAATTGTGGCAGATTTTGCGACAGAAAGATGGATCGTTTGATTGGAGAATTTGTTTTGAATTCCTAACTTTGTAGGATCAAAATCTAGGCCTTCAATCATCTCAACAAGATCATTATCTGACGTATAGATCATATGCTCTAAAAACAGACTGCCTAGATGATTGTTGGAACAGTCAATGCGAGCAAGGAGAGGGGTAAGACCACTTAATTGCTCGATTTGATTGTTAGAGCAGTCCAAGATCATTAAGTTTATAAAGGAACTTAGATCGATTTTTCCAGTGAGTTTGTTGTTGGAAATATCTAATACACGAAGGGATAGAGGATCAGCAATTTTTGCTAGTTCTGTTTGGAGTTGTGCATTAGTTAGGTTTCGATTGGATAAATCTAAAATGTGTTTGGACTTTGGATAGCTTTCATTTGTAAATTGCGTCTGCTCAATGTCGTTATGCAAATCGGTTTGGATGACTTGATTGATCCCTGGGCTTGTTGTCAATCGCATGCTTTGATTTGAATAAGAATAAGGTGTCATGTTCGTGAACAGACAAAAAGAAGTGATGAAGAGTAATGCTTGATTGGTCATAGAAAATCCTCCGTGGTCAGTAGAGAGGATTATTTGAAAAGATAAATGATGTTTTTGCTTTCTTTCAAACTATTGATCGTTTTGTTCTGTTTGAAAATTAACGCTTGCAGGACAAGGTCATATAGAAATTGAAAGGAAGTTTGTTTTACATCGCACATTTCATCAAGATGTGAGAGATGAATTTGTATCCAATCCTACTTTCAAAACAGGCTAAACAGATCAGAAACAAGAGGATGACACAAGTCAAGAAAGATAGAACAGACAATAGCGGATCTACGAAGTGAGAATAAAGAGGTCAACTTAGCCGAATATAAAACCTACTGCATTGAGCAAGGGGCATGTCAACTCGATGCCCGATATGAAGGGGATGGTCTTGTCGTGATTCACGCTAAAGTAATGATTCTATTTTCTGTTTGAAGATCTTTCTTGATTAGATGCATGAGTTTTATTTTTTTCGATCCAATTTTGTGGTGATTCAAGATGGATGAATGATTAGATGATCATAAATCTATCTTTTTGAACGTGCATCGGGTCTGGTTGTTGTCAAAATGTTTTATAGAACGATTGGGTTTTATATTCACTTTTTTGACACAATGATGACGGTGGGGGTCTTTACAAACAATCTTCCTATTTTTTAAATAGCAACTGAAAAAGTTTTTTCTCAGCTGCTTCATCTATGTAAGTAAACAATAGCACGTTTATTTACAGAAAATAAAAATATATTTTCTGTAAATAAATTTTTATCCAACCTTATTAGGTTTGAAAATTTATCGTATAGAGTTGTTTCTCTTCACTTCATGTCTATGGAAAAATAAAGGAAAAGATAAATGTGACTTTATCAAATTTTAAGCATCGAATTTTGATAAAAAGGGGGAATTTGTTCGGTTTTACGAGATAAATATTAGATCAATCGATATATAGTTGCTTTTTGATCCTTGTTTAAAATAGGTGTTCACAGAATGGAAAATAAGAAGTAGACTGAATACATGACACGTACATATACAGCAGACTTTCCTACGGAAGATTTTCCAATGGAAGATAAAGAACAATTATTTCGAGATGCATTAACAGCTTCGATTATCGCAACTGAGTTTGATCGATTCATGACAAATGATTCTTCATATTTAGTACAAGCAGGAATCAATGAAGGATTCCCTGACGTTGTTGTGCGCAATAGTTTTATGGTTATGGGCAATGGTGGTTTACAACAAGCGATCGCATTCAACAGATGTTTTGAATATTTTGGTGTAGGCGAAGAGTTTGACGAATTTGCGAATAACCAAGTATTAGTGAATTCTATTTTAGAATTATTGGCAGAAGACTTTGTCGATATGTTAGCAGCTCAATTCTCCCCAGAAGTAGAAGGGGAACATCGTCTTTCTTAATTTGCTTAAAATAAGAAATGGAATAGAAGCTTCAAGCAAAAAGAGGAAAGATGAATTTAGTTTTGTGATTTCAAAAAGAAATCGAAGAACTCCTGATCAAATATGAGCATTTCACTCATAGATTGGGAGTTTATTTTTATATTTAAATGAAGAATGATCCAGATGGAGCATAACGATATTTCCATATTGTTATAAAGTGATGAACGAGTTTTATGTATATCGAAAAACAACTTTTCTCCATTCAAAAAAGAAATCAAAAGAGTAAGGTCAACTTTAACTTTGTATTAATCAAAAAGGATTAAATATTAAAAGTTAAATACGTTCAATCAGTCAATCTATTCAGAAAATGGATGGCTTGTGTGTATATGATTTATGCACAAAAGAATGTGTTTTTCGATTAAAATAGAGCAATTTGCGACAATCTTCTCGAATATGCGGACTTTTAGACGAGAAAATTATTTGAATTATAGATAAATCTTAAAAAGTTCTTTAGAGTTTTTTGTAATAATACAATCGTCATCGATTGTAACTGCTTTTTTGTGGTACTTGATCCATTGAGTCATCTCGTTTTTCGTAAGGCTCATCGTGATCAAAAAACAATCTCAAATTCAGGATCGATGAATTCAATACAATAAGAAGAAAATAAAGAATAGGTTATAAAAGGAAAAAGAGATCAATCTTTTATTTCCTCATCTTTTAAGGAGAAATAATGATATGAAAACATGTCCAGTTTGTCATAGAGAATCAGATGATCAAGCACGTTTCTGTCAAGAATGTGGATCTCCATTACCAGATGCAGATCCAAAAGAAGAAAGTGTTTTGGAAGAAGTAAGTCAAACTCACTCTGATTCTTGTCCAGCTGATCTTGAACAAGATCATGTTGAACAAACAAAAACAAGTGATCAAGAACAATCAGAACAAGCTTTAACTGAAGATGATTTGGTAGTTGAAGCATCTTTGACAAATGAAGCCAAAGAAAACGAGCAAGAAGAAATGGCTGAAGAAGTTCCTACTGTTCAAGAAGAAAAATCTAACACTCGTTGGTATTACGTTGATGCGGGAAAAACACAAGGGCCTTTCAGCCCTGAACAATTTGAAGCGATCATTGTTGAAAACAAGATTACGCCAGATACTTTTATTTGGAAAAAGGGAATGGCGGCTTGGACCCGTTTAAAGGAAACGGAACTATATGTAGAACTTGGTTTAGCTCCAGTTCAAGAAGAAGTTCAAAAAGTCGCTCAAGATGAAGTTTCAACTGTAACTTCTGTCCATGAAGCAGTAACTGAATTAACTGGTGTTGTATCCAGTACAGCTGCTCATTCCAATGCAACAGTCAACCAAGATGGAATTCCGACAGTTCCATTGGGGTCCCAACAAAATGATGCAACAGATAGTGAAACAGAACAAGATCCTCAAATTGAAGAAGATCAAAAATGGTATTACGTTTATCGTAACCGCACAGTAGGCCCATTCTCCGAAGAAGTGATGATCAAAAAGATTCATGAAGGCGAAATTGAAGGTGAATCTTATGTTTGGCGTGAAGGATTTAGAGATTGGAAACATTTAAGAGATACAAAATTCGCAGCTTATTTAGGATCCTATAATCCTTATGGCGGCGGAACATCATTTGTTGAAGATGTTGAAAATCAAAGGGGTTATGCTAATACCGATCGCCCTTTATATGATGAAGAAAACTATGCCAACGGTCCTTTTGATGAAGTTCATCCACCACACCAAGGACATCCATATTATGGAAATGTGGGCGTGAGTCCAAGAAGCATTATCTTATATTTATTATTAACGATTTTGACTTGTGGTCTTTTCGAAATCTTCTGGCTTTATGCGACTGTTTCGGATATTAACAGAATGTGCCAAAGACGCGGAATTCGCGAAATTGGCGATCCAATTATCGTCGTTGTTCTCACATTTGTGACTTGCGGTATTTATAGTATTTATTATTTCTGGAAAGCCGGACAAGCACTCTATCGTTTATCCGGAGGAACAAGATCCGATAACTCAGTGTTACTCGCTGTTTTGGGGATCTTCATTTCCCCAGCTGCTTTAGCCATTATCCAAGATCAAATTAACGATTTAGTTGATGATGATGTTTATTGCTAAGGAAAAAATTAAATCAAATGATTCAGACAATGCCTAGGGATTTTCCTTAGGCATTTTTTTAAGTTTGAACAAGAAAAATTGATGTTATGGA
>Mack_p2__coassemble_856_pt1 | contig 28973 bp, 21 predicted proteins | sample Mack_p2__metabat2_low_PE_012 | metagenome-assembled genome bin Mack_p2 | reverse complement strand
AAGCTCAAACGCAATAATTTGAGTTTGTATGAGAAGGGTTTTTATTTTTGTTTGACTAGGAAAGACAAATTCTTACCCAACATTGTGAAAAATGGTCTACAATAAATAGAGATGCTTGCTTACAGACTTTAAATAGCCTTGTGCACGCCAACGAAAGAAAGGAATACTTATGGAATCCAATCAAATGAAATTATTACGTGAAAAGATGAGGGAACATGATGTCCATGCTCTGATCATTCCAACTTCTGACTTCCATGATACTGAGTATGTTTGTGACTATTTCAGTGCTCGTCGCCACTTCTCAGGATTTACAGGAAGTGCTGGTGTCCTTGTTGTTTTAGATGACCAGGCAGGAGTTTGGACAGATGGACGCTACTTCATTCAAGCTGCTAAAGAATTAGAAGGCAGTGGCATTGATTTAATGAAAATGGGCGAAAAAGATACGCCAACGATTAAAGATTATATTTTAGATCATCTTGCTCAACACCAACGCGTTGCTTTCGACGGTCGTTGCGTATCGATGACTGATTTTGAAATGTATCAAAATGCATTCAAAACAAAAGATCTGGAAATTGTTACAGATTTAGATTTAGCAGGAGAAGCATGGCCAGATCGTCCAGCTTTACCAAACTCTAAAACATTCCACTACGATGAAAAATATACTGGCATGTCAATTGCCGATAAACTCGTTGCTGTTCGTGAAGCAATGAAAAAAGAAGGCGCTAAATATCATGTCCTCTCTAAAATTGACGAAGTTGCTTGGCTCTACAACTTACGCGCTCACGATATTCCAAGCTTTCCAGTCGCTTTAGCATACTCCATTTTAGATGATCAAGATTATGGCGTTTTATATATCGATGGTTCTCGATTAGATGATCAAAGTAGAGAATTATTGACACAAAATGGAATTGAAATTAAAGGATATCACGACATTTACGCAGATGTTGAAACACTCGATGGTTCAGTTTTAATGGATAAAAGCTTTATCAACTCTCGCATCGGTCGTGCAATTCAACAACCAATTTGGTCAGTCGATCCAGTTCAACTTTTAAAAGCGAAGAAAAACCCAGTTGAAGTTGAAGGTTTCTATGAAACACACAGACGTGATGCAGTTGCAATGATTCAATTCTGGAAATGGTTAGAAGAAGAAATGAATGCTGGCCATACTGTAACGGAAATTGATGCAAGAAACCACCTACACCATTTACGTTCTTTACAACCAGAATTCGTAGAAGACTCTTTCACAACAATTTCTGCATATGGTGCAAATGCGTCTATGCCTCACTACCACCCAGATGAAGCTCATCCTGTTGTCATTGAACCAAGAGGTTTATACCTTCTCGATTCCGGTGGACATTATTTAACAGGGACAACAGATATTACTCGTACATTTGTTGTTGGGGAATTAACAGATGAAGAACGTGAAGCGTTCACTCTTGTTTTACAAGGACACATCCATCTGTCTCGTGCCGTATTCCCTAAAGGCGCATGTGGATTAAACTTAGATATTGAAGCACGTCAACCATTATGGAAAAAAGGATTAGATTTTAATCACGGAACAGGCCATGGTGTTGGATGCTTACTTAGCGTTCATGAAGGTCCTAACGGCATTAGATGGAGAATTGTACCAGAACGTCGCGATTCTGCACCATTAGAAGTCGGTATGGTCACAAGTAATGAACCAGGTGTTTATGTAGAAGGTAAATTTGGTATTCGTCACGAAAACTTAATCGTCACAAAACCTTATTGCTCAACTGAAAGTCATGATTTCTTATGCCATGATCCATTAACATTAGTTCCATTTGATGTTCGTGGATTAGATTTAAACATCATGACTGATGATGAAATCGAATGGTTAAATGCTTATCATAAACGTGTATATGACACAATTTCTCCACGTTTAACTCAAGAAGAAGCAGAATGGCTGAAAAATAAAACAGCACCTATTTCAAAAGCTTAAATTTTGATTTGCTAAAAAGTATGATCGGTAATGATGCGTCCTTGTATACATAGAAATCAATAAGCATCTTACATGGTTTTACATAGAATCAAGAAGGCTCTAAATATGTAAAAAGTGTTGAATGGTATGATGAAGGTATATCTTTCATGGCTGAAGAAGAAAACTGGCCAAGCCCTTTATCTTGTCTACAATCCAAATAGTGGATTACACCATTACAATATTGATGAAAGAATAAATTGATGTGTAATGATCGAATTTTTCTTTCTTATTTAAGAACAAAATAAATCTGAACAAGGTGTCAGAAAGCTCGAACAAAAAGATTTGAGCGAATCTGGCACCTTGTTTTGCGTTGGTTCAAGACGATAGCCTGAATAAAGTATTTGGAACACGTTTTGAATACATTGAAGTATTACAAAGACGAGCCAATTCCCCAGAAAGCATGGGAAGAACTGGTTCCATACTCTAAAAATCTTCCTGAAAACTTATATATTCGTTGAAACAACTAAGGCGTTGTATTCTGTTGAGCCAAAAACAGCATACAACGCCTTTTCATCTAATAATACCCATCATTCATTTGACGCTTACTGTTGTTTTGGAATTATGGAAGAGTCATGGTGTATTGGATATCTAACTGATCTCGATAAGTACTGGAAAAAACAATTGAGGTTTATGGGATCTTAATTCTATTATCCTTTACCTTTCCCTATTTTAATTCAAGTCGTGTAATTCTTATTGATGTAAGGGGGATAAGAATTATGACAAATTCATTAAAATCTATTCATCAAATTTCACATAAAATGGATGCTCGTGCAGAACGTTTGGCTTTTAGACATCCATTATATGGGTTGCTGTTTATGTTTATTGGATTACCAATTTTAACTTTATTTGCGCTTTTTTTATTCACTTTTATAGTTGCATTCCCAATTGCATGGGGATTAGGTTTGCTATAGAAGTATCCTGATCTCATACTCATGTTTTGATTATGACTAATGTAATTGATTCTAAGTAAAGTTGAGTGGGATTGATCTTCTGGATCTAAAAATCTAATTCAGGAGAATTGTAATCTTCTGGAACAATCTGGATAAGAATGGTTCAAAGCTGTAGCGCCGTACATGAGAACTGTACGTACGGTGTAGTGAGAGGGTGAAATTTGAATTAATCCTATTTGAATTAATCCTATTTGACTCTATTCCTTCTATACGGAGTTACCCTTACTCATTGGGCGGCAAAGATCTCAAATTAATCGGCTTTTTATTGGACCATTTTGAGAATACGAAAAGTTTATTTTAGTTTCTATTTTTCCAAATTCGATAATCATAAGAATCATTTGGCGAACAAGAAATCATGTTAACTAAATGACGTTGATATGTATTGATTATCCTCTTTTTCATTTCATCTAGTTATTTTTCAAATGATATTTGTCTAAATTGTTTTTCGATAATTGTTTATATTTCTTTATACAGTTTTAATCTCATGACGTTTGAGGTTAATCCATTTTTAATTTGGCACGAACTATAATCTGTATCACATGTAAGGAGGAAAAAGTATGAATGTCATTGTTGGAGCAATTGGTCTTTGTGCCACAGCTCTTTTGATCTTCTATTTTTATATTTTGATGAAAGGGGATGAACAGTAATGTTTGCGACAGTGATGCAATATGTCCTGTATCTTGCATTTTTGATTGTGCTGGCCATTCCACTAGGTGCTTATATCAAAAAAGTAATGAATGGGGAAAAGACATTTTTATCTAAAATTCTCACACCCTGTGAGACTGCTGTTTATAAGGTGATGGGTGTGGATAGTGAAGAGCAGATGAATTGGAAGAAATATGCAATTTCAGTGCTGATCTTTTCTGGGATTGGATTTGTCTTTCTTTTTGTCTTACAGCTTTTACAAGGTGTTCTTCCCGGAAATCCGCAACACTTAAAGGGTGTGAATTGGGATTTAGCTTTGAATACCGCAATTAGCTTTATTACTAACACAAACTGGCAGGCCTATGCCGGAGAGTCAACATTGAGTTATTTAACTCAGGCGGTAGGCTTGACGGTTCAAAACTTTCTTTCAGCTGCAACTGGAATTGCGGTATTGTTCGCATTGATTCGTGGCTTTATCAAAGTGAAAGCAGATGGGCTGGGAAGTTTCTGGGTCGATGTGACGCGAATTATTATTCATATTCTTCTGCCATTGAATGTTGTAGTTTCCTTACTTCTCGTTGGTGGAGGTGTGATTCAAAATTTTGATGGAGCAAACAGTGTTGCTTTAGTTGAGCCTATAGCAGTGAGTCAAGATGGTGAAATTCTTGAAGATGCTGAAATTAATGTATCTTCCAATACCGTTAAAGTTGATGGTCAAGTTATTGAAGATGCAAAAATTGTGACTGAGCAATTTGTTCCAATGGGACCAGCGGCTAGTCAGGTTGCGATTAAGATGACTGGAACGAATGGTGGCGGGTTTATGGGCGTAAACTCGGCACATCCTTTAGAAAATCCAAGTGCATTTACCAATCTGATTGAAATGACTTCGATCTTGTTGATCCCAGCTGCTTTATGTTTTACCTTTGGCAGCGCGCTTAAAAACAAAAAACAAGGGGTCGCAATTTTTACGGCGATGTTTATTTGCTTAGTTGTTGCGATTGCCTGCATTGGGGTCAGTGAACAAGCAGGAACTCAGCAACTTGCCCAAAATGGGGCAGTGAATATTTCACTAGTGGACCAGGCTGGTGGAAATATGGAAGGAAAAGAAGCACGCTTTGGAATTGCTTCTTCCTCAACTTGGGCGGCTTATACAACTGCTGCTTCCAATGGTAGTGTTAATGCGATGCATGATAGTTTTACGCCACTTGGCGGTATGGTCACCATGCTTTTAATGCAAGTTGGTGAAGTGATCTTTGGTGGTGTAGGTTGCGGATTGTATGGAATGCTTGCATTTGCGATTTTGACCGTCTTTATTGCGGGATTAATGGTTGGTCGTACACCGGAATTTTTAGGAAAAAAGATTGAACCTTATGAAATGAAATGGGCAGTTCTAGTTTGCCTGACAACACCGATTGTGATCTTAGTGGGTAGTGGAATTGCGGCAATGATTCCCGAAGTGAGCGAGAGTTTAACGAATCATGGCGCTCATGGCTTTAGTGAGTTGTTATATGCCTTTTCTTCTTGTGGAGGCAATAACGGATCGGCTTTTGCTGGCTTCAACAGCAATACAGTATTTTTAAATGTCTCATTAGGTCTGGCGATGCTCATTGCTCGTTTTGTACCCATTGTGGGTACTTTGGCGATTGCGGGAAGTTTAGCCAAAAAGAAAAAAATTGCAACAACGGCAGGAACTCTGTCGACAACAAATGGAATGTTTATCTTCTTATTGATTGTTGTCGTTTTGATTGTAGGCGCATTGAGTTTCTTTCCGGCTTTGGCTTTAGGTCCATTAGCTGAGTTTTTCAGCAACCTGATGTAAGGAGGCATGACTGTTATGAAAACAAAAAATGCTTTTGTGGATAAGAAAATGCTGACGAGAGCGATTCGAGATTCATTTGTAAAACTCAATCCCAAAACACAACTGGATAATCCTGTTATGTTTTTAGTTTATGTTTCAGCAATTTTGACTACAGGACTTTGGATCTTTTCTTTATTTGGCCTAAAAGATGCGCCAAGTAGTTATACATTAGCGATTGCAATTATCCTTTGGTTTACCTGTCTGTTTGCTAACTTTGCAGAAGCAATTGCTGAAGGACGTGGAAAAGCACAAGCCGATTCACTTCGGGCAGCAAAAAAAGATGTAGAAGCATATCGCATTGCTTCAATTGATCGTAAAGATCAAATCACTACTGTATCTTCTAGTATTTTAAAAAAAGGAGATTTAGTTCTCGTTAAAGCCGGTCAACAAATCCCAGGGGATGGGGAAGTCATTGAAGGAGCGGCATCAGTGGATGAAAGTGCGATTACAGGGGAATCGGCTCCTGTTATCCGTGAAGCGGGTGGAGATCGCAGCGCAGTAACCGGAGGAACAATGGTTCTTTCGGACTGGATTGTCGTTCAAATTACGAGTGAAGCGGGTCAAAGTTTTTTAGATAAGATGATTGCGATGGTAGAAGGGGCAGCGAGAAAGAAAACCCCAAATGAAATCGCCTTGCAGATCTTTTTGGTCGCATTATCGATTATCTTCATTTTAGTTACGATGTCTTTGTATACCTATTCAATCTTTAGTGCAAAACAAGCAGGTATCGATAATCCAACTTCTGTGACCACACTAGTTGCCTTACTTGTTTGCCTTGCTCCAACAACAATTGGCGCCTTGCTTTCTGCAATTGGAATTGCAGGGATGAGTCGACTGAATCAGGCCAATGTTTTGGCCATGAGTGGTCGTGCTATTGAAGCGGCCGGCGATGTCGATATTTTAATGCTCGATAAAACAGGAACGATTACGTTAGGAAACCGTCAGGCAACTGCTTTTATTCCAGTTGATGGGGTCAGTGAACAAGAACTTGCCGATGCGGCACAACTTTCTTCTTTAGCTGATGAAACACCAGAAGGAAGAAGCGTAGTCATTCTTGCAAAAGAAAAATTCAATATTCGAGAAAGAAATTTAACCGATCAAAAAATGAATTTTATTCCGTTCACTGCCAAAACAAGAATGAGTGGTGTGGATTATGCGGGAAACGAAATTCGAAAGGGCGCTGCCCAAGCAATTCGGGAATATATTGAAAATGCAGGTGGAGTATATTCTGAACAATGTGATCAAATCGTTCAGGAAATTGCTCGTGTCGGTGGAACTCCCCTTGTTGTAGCTAAAAATCATCAAGTATTAGGGGTTATTCATTTAAAAGATATTATCAAACAAGGTGTCCAAGAAAAATTTGCGGATCTACGGAAAATGGGGATCAAGACCATTATGATTACTGGCGATAACCCGATGACCGCTGCGGCAATTGCAGCCGAAGCGGGGGTGGATGATTTCCTTGCCGAAGCAACCCCTGAAGGTAAATTATCGATGATTCGTGATTTCCAGGCAAAAGGCCATTTAGTTGCTATGACAGGAGATGGGACCAACGATGCTCCCGCACTTGCACAGGCCGACGTTGCTGTTGCTATGAATACAGGAACGCAGGCCGCAAAAGAAGCGGGAAATATGGTTGATTTAGACTCTTCACCAACTAAATTAATCGATATTGTTCGAATTGGAAAACAGTTATTGATGACAAGAGGAAGTTTGACGACTTTCTCGATTGCGAATGATGTAGCTAAATATTTTGCAATTATTCCAGCATTATTTACTGGATTATATCCCGGACTTGCGGCAATGAATATTATGGGATTGCATTCCCCACAAAGTGCTGTTCTTTCCGCTATTATTTATAATGCTCTAATTATTGTCGCCTTGATCCCGCTGGCACTTAAAGGAGTTAAATATCGTGAGGTCCCAGCAGGAAAGCTGCTTTCATCTAATTTATTTGTTTACGGATTAGGAGGATTTATTGCACCGTTTATCTTCGTCAAACTGATTGATATGTTACTTGTCGCATTTGGATTGGCTTAAGGATTAATAAGGAGTGAATAGCGATATCATGAAAGAAATTAAACAAATAACTAAAAAAGCATTGAGTATGTTAATTGTCTTTACTGTGCTTTGTGGCATTGCTTATACAGGAGTTATTACCGGAGCTGCTCAATTGATTTTTCCACATCAATCCAACGGCAGCATCATTGAAGTGAATGGAGTTCGATATGGAAGTGAGTTATTAGGTCAACAATATAATGATGAACGTCATATGTGGGGCAGAATTATGAATCTTGATGTTTCAACTTATCAAGATGAAAATGGAGAACCGTTGATGTACGCAACACCAAGTAATCTCAGTCCAGCTAGTGAAGAATATCAACAACTTGTTGCCCAACGCGTTGATATGATTCGTCAGGCTAATCCAGACATGAAAGAAACGGCAATTCCGGTGGATTTAGTGACTTGTTCTGGAAGTGGATTAGATCCTCATATTTCTAAAGCAGCGGCAAATTATCAAGTTGCAAGGATTGCTAAAGAGAATCAAATGAGTGAACAAGAAGTGCAAGAGATAATCGACAAATGCACTCAAGGTAAATTTCTAGGCGTGTTCGGTGAAGAGACGGTCAATGTTTTAAAAGTGAATTTAATGTTGGATGGCATATTAGAATAGAAAAATTTTAAAGAGCGTGAATACGCTCTTTTTTTTGTGATTTTTTATTGTGATAGTTGAGATGTGAAGTGTAAATTTTACTATATGATTTGCATGACCCCTGAGTTTGGATAAGACTTAAAATTATTCTTTAGATTTTCTTAATACGATTAGAGAAATACTTTTTTAGAATTTATTTACTTTAGATTAGAATACATGAATATATTGATGGAGGCGATGCTATGAGTGATGGTAGACAAAATCCCGATGAACTGCTCAAAATCATCAATCAGGAAGACAAACAACGAAATAGAGGACGTTTGAAAATATTTTTTGGCTATGCAGCAGGGGTGGGAAAAACATATGCAATGTTAGAAGCTGCTCATGAAGCAAAAGAAAACGGTATAGATGTGGTTGCCGGTTATATTGAACCACATGCTAGACCCAAAACAATGGCTTTACTGCAAGGATTAGAAACGATACCAACATTGAAAATTGAATACAACGGTATCACACTTAATGAATTTGATTTAGATCAGGCAATGGCGAGAAAACCACAACTGATTCTCGTGGATGAGCTCGCGCATACGAATGCAAAAGGATGCCGTCATACAAAACGTTATCAGGATATCGAAGAATTATTAAAAGCAGGCATTGATGTGTATACGACAGTTAATGTCCAGCATATTGAAAGTTTAAATGATATGGTGGCTTCCATTACACAAGTATTAGTTCGTGAACGAATTCCTGATTCGGTCTTTGATCAGGCTGATCAGGTAGAACTTGTTGATATTGAACCCCAGGATTTAATTGATCGTTTAAATGAGGGAGATGTATATAGTGAAGAGCAAGCAAACAGAGCAATTCAGAATTTCTTTACGGTCGAAAATTTAACGGCACTTAGAGAAATTGCCCTGCGCCGTTGTGCTGATCGGGTTAATCGGCTAACGGGAAATGAACGGATAAAAAGTCGAGGAGATTATCATACCGATGAGCATATTCTAGTCTGTCTTTCTTCTTCACCCTCGAATGCCAAAATAATCCGAACCGCAGCGCGGATGGCATCGGCTTTTAGAGGTGCATTTACAGCTTTGTTTGTTGAAACACCCGACTTTCCAGAAATGGATGAACAAGACCGCAATCGTTTGCGTACCAATATGCGCCTGGCTGAACAACTTGGCGCTAAAATCGAAATCGTATATGGAGATGATGTTCCATTTCAGATTGCAGAATTTGCCCGTCTTTCTGGTGTGTCCAAAATTGTGATTGGACGTAGTTTGGCTACAAAAAAGAATGTGTTTGCTAAACCGACTTTAACCGAAAAAGTGATTTCACTTGCACCGAATCTAGATGTCCATGTTATTCCCGATTCCAATCAAAATATCACAGGCTACCATCCCAAAAAAGCTAAACAGAATCGCTTTTTCGTGTTTTCTTTACCAGATATTTTGAAATGTTTCGCAATATTAGGAATATCGAGTTTAATTGGCTATTTATTCAAAAGTTTAGGTTTCGATGAAGCCAACATCATCGCAGTTTATGTATTAGGCGTTTTAGTCACTTCTGTTATGACAACTCATCAAATTTATAGTTTGATTTCGTCGATTGTCAGTGTTTTGGTGTTTAACTTTTTGTTTACAGATCCGAAGTTTACGTTTCAGGCTTATGATCAAGGATATCCAGTTACTTTCGTAATTATGTTTATTGCAGCATTTATTACAGGTTCTTTAGCGAACCGTTTAAAAAATCATGCTAAGCAATCAGCACAAGCTGCATATCGCACTAAGATTTTGTTTGATACCAACCAACTCTTGCAGTTTGCTAAAGGTCAAAATGAAATCATCTCTGCTTCCTGCATACAACTGAATAAATTATTAGGAAAAGATATTATTTTTTATCCGGCGCAAAATGATACGCTCAAAGATCCGATGACATTTTTTATTCATCAAAATTCTTTTGATCCAAGTTATATTAATGAAAATGAGCAAGCAGTTGCAAAATGGGTGTTTAAAAACAATAAACATGCCGGGGCGACTACAGAAACGTTATCTAATTCAAAATGTTTATATTTGGCTGTGCGGGTAACAGATCAAGTCTATGGCGTTGTAGGCATTGTCATGCATGATGAGCCGCTTGAAGCATTTGAAAAAAGTATTTTACTCTCCATACTGGGGGAATTTGCATTAGCGATGGAAAATGAGAAAAACGCGAGAGAAAAAGAAGAGGCGGCGGTGCGTGCTAAAAATGAAGAACTACGCGCAAACTTACTCAGAGCAATTTCTCATGATTTACGAACGCCATTAACGTCTATTTCTGGTAATGCGAATAACTTGATCGTCAATGGTGAATATTTTGATGAACAGACCAAACTACAGCTGTATACTGATATTTATGATGATTCGATGTGGCTAATTAATTTAGTAGAAAATTTGCTTGCTGTGACCCGCATCGAACAAGGACGACTGAATATTCAAATGAGCGAAGATTTGATCGATGATGCAATTGATGAAGCTTTACGTCATGTAAATCGAAAACGGGTTGAGCATAAGATTTCTGTCAAACGAAGTGATGAATATCTTCTAGCAAAAATGGATGCCAAATTGATCGTACAAGTGCTGATTAATATTATCGATAATGCGATTAAATATACTCCGAAAGGATCATCAATTGTGATCGAATCAAAAAAACAAGGGAACAATGCGATCGTTTCTATAAGCGATGATGGTCCCGGTATATCCGATGAAGTTAAAGCACATGTTTTTGATATGTTCTATTGTGGATCGAATAAAATCGTAGATAGTAGACGAAGCCTTGGTCTAGGCTTATCTTTATGCAAATCGATTATTAATGCCCATGGAGGAACGATATCGGTATTTGATAATCAGCCTCATGGCACAATCTTTAGATTTACATTACCGATAGGAGAGGTGAAAATTCATGAATAAACCACTTATACTTATTGTCGAAGACGACCCGTCAGTTCGCAACTTGATGGTTACTACACTTAAGACGCACGATTATCGTTATTTAACTGCCGAAAATGGGGAAAATGCGATACTAGAAGCTTCTTCTCATAATCCGGATATTGTTTTACTTGATTTAGGTTTACCGGATATCGATGGAGTGGAAATTATCGAAACAATCCGATCCTGGTCTAGCATGCCGATTATTGTTATCAGTGCACGAAGTGAAGATCACGATAAAATTGGAGCATTAGATGCCGGTGCGGATGATTATTTAACAAAGCCTTTTTCAGTTGAAGAGCTTTTAGCAAGGCTACGTGTTGCCCAAAGACGTTTGCCATTAATGCAAAAAGATCTCGATAATCAATCCTCTGTTTTTAAAAATGGGGATCTGATCATCGACTATGCTGCCGGTTGTGTCTATTTGAAGGGCGAAGAATTACATTTAACTCCGATTGAATATAAATTGCTTTGTATATTGGCGCAAAATGTTGGCAAAGTTTTGACTCACACTTTTATTACTCAGAAAATATGGGGAAGTAGTTGGGATAATGACATCGCTTCTTTGCGTGTCTTTATGGCGACATTGCGTCGGAAAATCGAAGAGGATGCAAACAATCCGCAATATATTCAAACCCATATCGGTGTGGGTTATCGCATGTTAAAAGTCGAATAACAGGAAGAATTTATAGAGCAGAAAAAAGCCTCGATGGAAAATTGTGTGGAATCATCTAAAAACAAGGAGGCTTACTATGCAAATTGCCGATCGTATGAATTTTATTCAAAACTCTGTATTTGCCGATTTACGTAAAGACAAAGAACAATATGAACAACACATCACCACACAAAATTTGTGTTTTTTAAAACTCTAAAATATACAGAGGAGTTCAAAGAAGAAGGTATGAAAGGATTTTTCCAAGAATTTAAAGAATTTATTTCACGAGGAAATGTCGTCGATATGGCTGTCGGGATCATTGTTGGTTCGGCATTTACCGCAATCGTGACTTCGTTAGTCAACGATATTATTACGCCAATTGTCGGTATGTTTTGTGCTGGCGTTGATCTAGCGCAACTCTCTATTCAAGTAGGAACGGTGCAAGTGAAATATGGTGCGTTTTTACAAGCTATCGTTAATTTTTTGATCATCGCATTTGTTGTATTTATGATGATTAAAGCGATGAATGCCGCTTCTAAACGGGCTGCTGCTTTAGTGAAAAAAGAAGCAGAACAAGAAGAAAAACCAGAGCCTAAACCAGATCCGCAAATTGTATTATTAGAAGAAATTCGTGATCTTTTAAAAGAAGAACGTGAAGTACACAAATCATAAAAAACGAAAAAGCAGAAGAACCCTTCAAAAGAAGAAGTTCTTCTGCTTTTTTTTGAATCATTTTAGTCTGAAGTTGTTAAAGAATGGAAAAATTGCGTTTGTTCAAATCGTTTAGCAGCTTGGCAAATCGTTTCATTTTCCGTCACTAACGCAAGACGGACATAGCGTTTGCCTTCTTGTCCAAAGGCAAGTCCTGGCGTCACTAACACGCCCGTTTTAAACAGTAAATCTTTGGCGAAAGCATAAGAATCGTCATATTCTTCGGGAATCTGGGCCCAAATAAACATCGTCGCCTTAGTTAGTTCAATTGCCCAACCGGCTTTGGAAAATTCTTGTTGTAGCAGTTGGCGTCGCTCAATATAAGTTTGTCTAGTTTGTTCAACAATTTTCGATCCTGTTTGTAAAGCTTCAATACCAGCATATTGAACAGGTAAGAATACTCCATAATCAAGATTCGATTTTAGTTTGCGATATTGAGCAATGACTGTTTCGTTCCCCACCATTACCCCAAGTCTAGCTCCAGCCATGCCATAAGATTTGGAAAAGGAATTGAGTTCAATGCCGACTTCTTTTGCGCCATCGAAGGATAAAAAGCTTTTTCCTTTCGAGCCATCAAAAATAAGATCAGAATAAGCATTATCATAGATCACTAGAATGTCGTTTTCTTTGGCAAAACGGATGAGCTTTTCAATAAACCAATCAGGGGCAGTCGCTCCTGTTGGATTGTTTGGGTAACAAACGATCATCATTTTGGCTTTTTGCCGTTGGATCGGGCTAATCGCGTCAAAGTCGATTAAATAATCATTTTTTTCTTTTAAAGGCATAAAGAGAATTTCGGCTTGGGCAATATGAGGTGCATCGACATAAGCGGGATAATAAGGGTTTTGAACGAGAATGCCATCGCCAGGATTACAATAAAGAAGCGGTAAATTGACGAGTGCTTCTTGTGATCCTTGTAAAAGACAAATCTCATCAGCAGTTAAACGAACTTGATAGCGATTGAAATACCATTCGCTAATCGCATCGATCAATTCATTTAAAGGATCCACAGCATAGCGATAATTACGCGCAATTTGAGCTTGGTTAGAGAGTGTTTCAATTACATTCAATGCTGGGGGAATATTCGGTGAACCTAAAGTAAAATCTAATACTTGTTGGTGATGTTGTTGTTCATATTGTTCTTTGTCTTTGCGTAAATCGGCAAATACAGAGTTTTGAATAAAATTCATACGATCGGCAATTTGCATAGTAAGCCTCCTTAAATTCAAATCCATTAAAATATTTGAACAATCAAACATAATGGTGATGTAGAATTTCTGTTTATTTATTTTAACAAATTAGATTTACACAAAGAAAAAAGAATAGAGGAAAGGATGCGATAAAAAATAGAATTGAAATAATCGAGAGAATGAGAAAACGACAGGTATAATCAATGAAGAAAATGAGTTTGAAAATTATGCATATAAGATTGTTTGAAATGTTGTTGACACATGTAAGCGCTTTGTGTTATTTTGTGAGTGCATCAACAGGATAGTGATTGTATCAGGATACAAGCTAAACCTACAGATAAAAACGAGATTTATAAGGGATATTTATAAGTCGTTTTTATGTGTAGGTTTTTTTATACGAAAATAGATTTTAAAGATGAGGAAAAGGGTAGATCAAGATGCGAATTAAAAAAGTCTATAACAACAACTTGGCTTCGATTTTAAGTGAAGAAGGACGCGAAGTGATCATCATGGGAAAAGGAATTGCTTTTGGCAAACGCTGTGGTGATGAAGTGGATGAATCAAAAATTGATAAACGATTCTATCAAGACGATGACAAATGGAATGATCGTTTTATCCAACTGTTAAATGATATTCCATCTGATTGTGTTGAATTTGTATCTAAAGAAATTGAATTTGCGAAAACCTCACTCAATAAAGAATTTCGCGAATCGGTTTATGTTTCATTGATGGATCATATTTACTCTTCGATTTCTCGTTATAAAGAAGGCGTGACTTTAAAAAATCCAATGTTGTGGGAAATATCGCGCTTCTATGAACCCGAATTTGAAGTAGGTCTACAAATTTTGGATATGATCAACGACAAATATGATCTACAACTTCCCCAAGATGAAGCTGGCTTTATTGCGATGCATTTAGTGGATGCGGAAATGGATGATGATTCATTAAACAATGCTTATGTAACAGTCAAGATTATCCAGGATATTACGAATATCGTTCGTCATTTCTTCCATATTGAATATGATACGAAATCTGTTTATTACTATCGATTTATTACGCATATTCGTTTTTTCGCACAACGACTTGTTTTAAATAAGTTAAATGGCGATGCCGAAGAAAATGATTTGTTCGAGATTATTCGTCTGAAATATCCCAATGCATATGAATGTGTCAAAAAAATTGATCAATATGTTCAACAAGAATTTGGAATGCATCTTTCTCAAGATGAACAATTGTATTTGATGATTCATATTGAACGAATTGTTTATAAACAAAATAAATAGTCAAAACCTGCGAGATATCAACATATGATATTCGCTTTGTATAGATGTACTCAACTTATTTAGTCTTCAATTTGATCCGTGATGGTGACATTGAGTTGGCCAAACACAACATAATTGATGTTCATGATTGCAAAGGAGGAAAAAAAGATTATGGGCAAGTATGAACAACTCGCTAAAGACATTATCAAAAATGTCGGCGGCAAAGAAAACGTAGTCTCTTTAACACATTGTGTGACTCGACTTCGTTTCCAACTCAAGGACGAAAGTATCGCGAAAACTGACGTTCTAAAAAACATGGATGGTGTTGTGACTGTCATGCAAACAGCAGGACAATACCAAGTGGTGATTGGAAACCACGTACCGGATGTATTTAAAGACGTTTGCGAAGTTGCAGGAATTTCTGGCGGAGAAGCAACGGGCGTAAAGGTGAAAATGACTTTCGCACAAAGAGCATTAGATATCATTAGTGGAATCTTCATGCCATCAATTGGTATTTTGTGTGCTGCCGGTATTTTAAAAGGCTTTAACTCTGTCATGGATTTACTTGGCTGGATTCCAGCTGCTGGTGGCTTAGGTGTATTAATGGCTGCAGTTGCTGATGCCATGTTCTTCTTCTTCCCAGTTATTTTGGGATTTAACTCCTTTAAAAAACTAGGTGGTAACCCATTTTTAGGGATGACTTTAGGTGCTGCTTTATGTTATCCAACTTTACAAGGTGTGGATATCGACTTATTTGGTTATGTGGTGAATGCAACATATACAAGCACAATGTTGCCAATTGTATTACTAGCTTTCATTGCTGTACCACTGGAAAAATTCTTAAACAAAGTGGTTCCAGATGTCATTAAAACATTCGTTGTTCCAGCGCTTGTTTTAGCAATCTGCTTCCCACTTGGCTTTGTTGTGATTGGTCCAGCCGCAAATGCACTTGGTGCAATGATCAGCCAATTCTTAACAAGTATTTATGGCTTTAGTCCAATTGTTGCTGGCTTATTATTAGGTTTTGCTTGGCAATTATTAGTTATGGTTGGTTGCCACGTTGTTGTTATTCTGCCAGTGATGATGGCATTAATGGCTGGTGAACCACAACCATTAATGTCAGTCGTTGCTTTCCCATCTTTTGTTCAAACCGGTGCAGTAATTGCAATTTGGCTTAAAACGAAAAATAAAAAACTCAAAGATATTGCCTTCCCAGCATGGATCTCCGGTATTTTTGGGGTAACCGAGCCAGCAATTTATGGTGTTACTTTACCAGCAGGAAAACAATTTATCTTAACTTGTGTTGGTGCCGGAATTGTCGGTGGTCTTTCCGTTATGCTGGGTGTGACTTCGTATACAATGGCTGGTTTAGGTGTCTTCGCCATTCCAGGGGCAATTAATCCAAATGATCCAGGCAAAAGTTTAATGATGGCAGTAATCGTTGCTGTTGCAGCAGTCGTCATTGGTTTTGTGATTGCTTATCTCACTTATAAAGACACAAAAACTCCAGAAGCCAAAGAAGCAGAAACAACTGCTGTAAAAGTAAAAAAAGAAACTTTAGTTTCTCCACTTTCAGGGAAAGTTATGGAACTTAAAGACGTTGAAGATGCTGCATTCTCTGGTGAACTTTTAGGTAAAGGTTTTGCAATTGATCCAACAGATGGTGAAGTAGTTGCTCCATGTGATGGAACAGTGATGACATTATTCCCAACTAAACATGCGATTGGTATCGTCTCTGATGATGGTGCAGAAATTCTCATTCATTTAGGTTTAAACACAGTTCAATTAGACGGAAAATATTTCACAGCACACGTTCAACAAGGTGATCATGTGAAAAAAGGTCAATCTTTAGTTAGCGTAGACATTGATAAAGTGAAAAAAGAAGGATATTCCATGGTCACACCAGTGATCATTACGAATACAAAAGATTATCTTGATATCGTGACAATGAAAAATGGGGAAATCACGAAAAAAGAAGATGCATTAACTGTTTTAGCTTAATGAACTTAAACATTTATATTATTTAACTCATCTAACCAGATCTGTTTTCCAACGACTGTTTAACACGGTTTGGTTGGAAACAGATCTTTTTTATTCAATAAGGAGAACGACAATGGCAAAATTTCCAAAAGACTTTCTTTGGGGTGGGGCAACTGCTGCTAACCAATATGAAGGCGGATATAACGAAGGAAATAAAGCACTCACGATTGCAGACGTAACGACGAGTGGATCCCATACTGAACCACGCCGGATTGGCTGGGTGATTCCGGAAACAGGCGAAACGGGTGTCTATAAAATGGAATTTGGCAAACCGGTACAATTTCCGCAAGGAGCGATTCCTTGTGTGATGGAGGGTGAATATTATCCAAGCCATCAAGCAACTGATTTCTATCATCACTATAAAGAAGACATTGCTCTAATGGCTGAAATGGGATTTAAAACATTCCGAATGTCGATTGCATGGCCAAGAATTTATCCTGATTTAGAAAGTGAACAACCTAATGAAGAAGGATTGCAGTTCTATGATGACGTATTTGATGAACTCAAAAAATACAATATTGAACCTCTTGTGACTATGGCGCACTTCGAAATCCCAATTGATTTAGTCATGAAATATGGTGGATGGGCAAATCGAAAAGTTGTAGATTTATTCGTTAAATTCTCAACGACAATCATGAATCGCTATAAAGGGAAAGTAAAATATTGGCTAACCTTTAACGAAATTAACATGATGGAACATATGCAAATTTCCACAATCGGCTTAATGCAGGTGAATGATCAATTAAAAGCAGAAGCTGCATATCATCAATTTCTAGCCAGTGCTTTGACTGTCAAAGCAGCGCGAGAAATCGATCCGGAAATGCAAGTGGGAATGATGTTAGCGTATCAACCAATTTATGGAGAAACTTGCGATCCTTATGATCAATTATTTGCACTCAAAATCGCTCAAGAACAATTTTTATGGTATGCCGATGTGCAAGTTGGAGGTCAATACCCAAACTACAAACTTAAAGAATATGAACGAAATGGTGTCCAATTAGATATTCGTGATGGCGAATTGGAATTATTAAAACAATATGCGTGTGACTTCTTATCGTTCTCTTGTTATGGAAGTGGTGTTCAAGGAACCCATGAAAATGGGGGAAAAGCTAGTGGAAATGGCTTGAGTGGACGCGTCAATCCTTATCTGGAAAGTAATGCTTGGGGATGGGCAACTGATCCGGAATGCTTACGGATCGCTTTAAATCAACTCTATGATCGCTACCACAAACCGTTATGGATTGTCGAAAACGGAATTGGTTGGGCTGATGTATTAGAAGAAGATGGTTCGGTTCATGATGACTATCGCATTTCCTATTTACAGAAAAATATCAAATCAATGCGTGATGCGATTAATCTCGATGGTATTCCTTTAATGGGTTATACGATGTGGGGATGCATTGACTTAGTTTCGGCTGGAACAGGTGAAATGAAAAAACGCTATGGATTTGTTTATGTCGATATGGATGATGAAGGAAAAGGAACGCTCAAACGGTATAAAAAAGATTCGTTTTACTGGTATAAAAAATGCATTGAAAGCGATGGCGAAGATTTAGACTAGAACGCAATGGCAATTCAAGATCGATTGTTAGTTTTATATAAAGCGGATCTTGGCGTTGTTTTATAAAAACAAAAATAGATTGCAGTCAATAGGAGGCAAAATTTATGAGTTTTCCAAAAGGTTTTTATTGGGGTGGCGCAACAGCGGCTAACCAATGTGAAGGGGCATGGAATGTTGATGGCAGAGGACCAGCTTTAACCGATGTAACGACAGGTGGATCAGTTAAAGAACCACGCTATGTGACTTATATCGATAAAGATGGTCATCCCCAAAAAATGCCATCCATGGGCGCGAAATTGCCAGAAGGTGCAAAATATGCGGTGCTTGACGATTGTTACTATCCAAACCAAGATGGTATCGACTTCTATCATCGCTATAAAGAAGATATTGCATTATTTGCGGAAATGGGATTCAACATGTTTCGAATGTCCATCTCTTGGAGCCGTTTATATCCGCAGGGCGATGAATTAGAGCCAAACCCTAAAGGCATTGAATTCTATCGCAATGTCTTTAAAGAATGTAAAAAATATAATATTGAACCATTAGTGACGATCCATCACTTCGATACACCATTGTATCTAGAAGAACATTATGGTGGATGGAAAAACCGCAAACTGATCGAATTCTATGATCGTTTTGCGAAAACTTGTTTTACTGAATATAAAGGCTTAGTGAAATATTGGCTGACCTTTAACGAAATCAACAATACGGTGATGTTCTTAGATATGTTTGGCAACAAAGCAACGGATCAAATGTATCAAGAAGCATACCAACATCTGCATTATCAGTTTGTCGCAAGTGCGCATGCTGTAAAAATGGCACATGAAATTGACCCAGATTATGTTGTGGGTTGTATGATTTGCGGAATTACATTCTATCCAGCAACTTGCGATCCGGCTGATATTTTATTGAACCGTCACACTTGGGAAAAAGGTATTTACTATTGTGGTGACGTGCAATGTAAAGGGAAATATCCAACATTCGCAAAACGTTTATGGGCTGAACACGATGTTCATTTAGATATTACTGAACAAGATTTAATCGACCTGAAAGAAGGAACCGTGGATCTGTATACATTCTCTTACTACATGTCCACTGTTGTCACAACGCATGAAGTCACTGATAAAGTATCCGGTAACTTCTCTGCTGGGGCAAGAAATCCTTATCTTGAATATTCTGATTGGGGTTGGGCACTGGATCCAAAAGGACTACGATACTATCTTGAAAAAATCTACGATCGTTATGAATTGCCAATGATGGTCGTTGAAAATGGACTTGGCGCATATGACACACTTGAAGAAGATGGCACAATCCATGACCCATATCGAATCGATTACATGAGAAAACATATCCAAGATATGGAATTGGCGATTGAAGATGGTGTTGATTTAATTGCATATACACCATGGGGTTGCATCGACTTAGTGTCTGCTGGAACGGGTGAAATGAGAAAACGATATGGCTTTATTTATGTCGATAAAGACGATGCCGGAAATGGAACATTTGATCGCTATCGCAAAGATAGTTTCTATTGGTATAAAAAAGTGATCGCATCTAATGGTGCAGACTTAGATTAATCAGGAGGAAAATATGGGCTTTCCAAAAAACTTTTTATGGGGTGGCGCCGTTGCAGCCAACCAATGTGAAGGAGCTTATTTAGAAGATGGTAAAGGATTATGTGTACCAGATATGTTATTAGGGGGAGATGTGAATACCCCTCGTACATTCTTACCCAAAAATGATCCAACTGCTTTCTATCCAAGCCATGAAGCGATTGATTTCTATCATCACTACAAAGAAGATATCGCGCTATTTGCAGAAATGGGCTTTACAGTATTCCGTTTGTCCATTAACTGGGGGCGTATTTTCCCAAATGGTGATGATGAAACACCAAATGAAGCGGGATTGGCATTCTATGATTCCGTCTTTGATGAATGCAAAAAATACGGAATCGAACCACTTGTTACGCTTTGCCACTATGAAATTCCATGGAATATCGTGACGAAATATGGTGGATTTAAAAATCGCAAAGTGATCGATTTATTCGTGAAATATGCGACGACTTGCTTTAAACGTTATAAAGATAAAGTTAAATATTGGCTGACATTCAACGAAATTAACATTGGCATGATGGGTTTTGGAATGGGCGATTTATACGGTTTGGGAATGATGGATGAAGAAGATATCCATTCTGATCATCGCATTCCTTTAAATCAGTTAAAAGCGAACAGACAACAAACAATGGAAGCTTTACATAACGAATTTGTGGCTAGTGCGTTAACGGTAAAAGCGGGTCATGAAATTAATCCAGACTTCATGATTGGAAACATGATTGCGCAATCTACAGTTTATCCATTATCGCCACGCCCTGAAGATATGTTGTTAGCACAAAAAGAAGAAAGAATCCGTAACTTCTATTGTGGTGACGTGCAAGTTCGTGGGGAATATCCAAGTTATGCTTATCGTTATTTCGAAGAAAACGGAATCGATCCTTCTTTCATTACAGAAGAAGATAAGAAAATCCTTAAAGAAGGAACAGTGGACATGTATACCTTCTCTTATTACATGACAAACTGTGTTTCGATCGATCCAACTGCTGAAAAAATTGGTGGCAACATGTCCATGGGCTTGAAAAACCCATACTTAAAAGCATCTGATTGGGGATGGACGATCGATCCAAAAGGTTTACGTTATACATTAAATGAACTGCATGATCGCTATCCGAATACACCGCTGATGGTTGTTGAAAACGGCTTTGGCGCATTTGATCAAGTCGAAGAAGATGGATCTGTGCACGATAGTTATCGTATTGATTACTTCCGTGATCACATCCAGGAAATGAAAGAAGCCATCGAAGATGGCGTACCACTGATCGGTTATACGACTTGGGGTCCAATTGACTTAGTATCTGCCGGTACAGGTCAATATGCAAAACGTTATGGCTTTATTTATGTCAATCGTCATGATGATGGAACAGGGGATTTCTCGCGTTCAAGAAAAGATTCTTTTGCTTGGTATAAAAAAGTGATCGCTTCTGATGGCGAAGATTTAGACTAATCGCAAAAATTGTTACGAATCAATCAAAATGATTTAAAAAGCACTGCTCAATCTCAAAAGGAAAGCGCAGTGCTTTTTCGTGTTGTGCAAAAGATGAGGATCGATCCGCAAACAAATCCGCTCATTTGATTTTTTACAATTTTTTTAAAATAATCGTTGCATACCCAGATATTCTTTGTTAGAATAATCAAGCACTTAGGGGTATAGTTCAATGGTAGAACAACGGTCTCCAAAACCGTTGATGTGGGTTCGACTCCTGCTACCCCTGCCATGAGATGATTCAAGCACACTGACAAATGTTGGTGTGCTTTTTTTTGAGTTTTAAGAAAACTGCCTCGGCTGTGGCTTGTTATCTGCAATTTGTGATTAATGAACAATTGGGGGCGATTGCTCAAGGAATATTGAGTTTAAGTTGTTGTGTTTTGATTTCATCTCTTTCATCAGATTCTTTGGATAGATGAATATCCAAATTTGCATGTGGTCTTAGCTATGTGCCCTAACTCATCTTCATTGATTTAGAAAAATATTTAGGGCATTGAGAAGGTAACGAGTGACGATCATTCTCTAATAAAGAAAATATATACATTCGAAGAGAGGCTAAAAGAAAAGGCGATCCCTGGAACAGGGATCACCAAGAGAGAAATTAAACATTACATATATAGTATAGCGATTTTTTCATGTCTTGCCACAAGAAATCAATAAATAGTAAAAAATAAGTACAACTCGCAAAGTGTAAAAGCGCAAACTAGATTTTGTATAGGAAGTACGCATAATATTAAATAGGGTTGATTTATAAAACGATCAGTCTGAAACGGTAGAAAAATGGTCCATAGTAGCTATGAGATCGAAAACAGTTCTACAGAGAGTAGGTAAAACTAGAAGAGGGGAAATCTTTGTCCTGATCTCGATGTTTATGCATACTGACATATGTGAGTCTGTTTTCTTTTGAACAAACAAAAAGCAGAGATTGATCATCCGTTCAGTACGAATGATACAAGTCTCTGCTTTTTTGTATAAAGTTTCGAATAGGATACTTGCAGATCATTGATTTAAGCTTGAGCGGCTTGTTTTTGCGCTTGGCTTTTCTTTAGGTTTTCGGCAAGTAATTTTGGAAGTTTATTTTTTGCGTATTTTACAAATACAATTGCGGTAGTTGTTGCCGCAACGATATCAGAAATCGGTTCGGCCAAGAATACACCGAATACTTTGTTTTCAACGAACATCGGTAAGATATAGATCAAAGGGATTAACAGAATAATTTTTCTGAAAATCGCTAAGAAGAGAGAAGTTTTCGCATTGCCCAAAGCGACGAATGTTTGTTGGCAAGCAATCTGCATACCAAATATGGCAACACCAGCAATATAAATGCGTAAAGACCATTCGGTGTAATCCAATAATTGGGCATCAGAACTGAAGATCATGGCAACGCTTCGTGGTGCGATTTCACAAAATGCGCAAAGGGAAATAGAGTACACTAAACAACAAACTATTAACAATTTAAATGTTTGAATAATGCGTTCTTTATTTCCGGCTCCAAAGTTATACGACAAGATGGGTTGTGCACCTTGCGTCAGTCCTGTTAAAGGAAGTAAAGCAAATTGCATAACCGAGGATAAAATGGTCATTGATCCAACCGCTAAGTCTCCTCCATAGCGCAACAGGGAAGAGTTAAACGAAATGGTTAAAACACTTTCTGTGATCTGCATAATGAATGGCGATAATCCTAAAGCTAAGCAAGGCGCCACGATATGCCATGATATTTTGAAGAACTTCGGGTTAATATGTAAATAAGAGTGTTTTGAACATAAAAACCAAAAAACAAAGGCGGCTGATACACCTTGCGAAATAATCGTCGCCAGTGCGGCTCCACGGACACCCATATTTAAGGTGAAAATGAAGATAGGGTCGAGGATGATGTTTAAAATAGCTCCGATGCAGACGGTCAACATCCCCCATTGTGAATAGCCTTGTGAGTTAATAAAGGCGTTCATTCCAAGTGCGATTTGAACAAAGATCGTTCCTAAAGCATAGATTTGAATATAAGACCAGGCATAAGGAAGAGTTGCTTCACTTGCGCCAAAGGCACTTAATAGAATAGGGCCAAATATTAAAACGCCAGCAGTTAAAACAATTGCGACGATGATGAGTAAGACAAAAGATTGGTTCATAATGCGTTCGGCAACGTTTTTGTTGTTTTGGCCTAAAAAAATGGAAGAACGAGGAGCTGAACCCATACAAATTAAGCTCGCAAAAGCAGCAATTGCGGTAATTAAAGGCATCGTTACCCCAACGCCAGTTAAAGCATCGGATCCAATATGAGGAATGTGTCCAATATACATACGGTCAACGATGTTATATAAAACATTGATGATTTGTGCCGTAATACAGGGAATGGCGAGTTTGAGTAATAGTTTTCCAATTGGGGCTGAACCTAAATCAACCTTGTTATTGGTTTGATTGGCAGATTTTGTTTTCATGAATAATGTCTCCTTTCTTTTTTGTGATTCAATTCTAGATTTGTCTTATTTAAAGAATCGGGTCCAAATATGCGAAATGATTGGGCAGTCATTCGTGTTGGACGAACGAGTATTTTAACACGCGTTTTTAATCATACACTAATTTTTTTACGGTATAGAGGTTTTAAAAATAGGATTGCATTGCTCATTCTATAGATCGCAGTTTGAATAAAATGCACAAAATAGTGGAGAATAGATTTCTTTTTGAATTCAAGAATGGCGAATACGAAAAAGATTTAATAATGATGTAGGAACAACGGTGCAATCCGTTACAATAGATAAAGATTCAAATTGAAAGATTTACTTGTGAAACAATCTAGAAAGGATAAGGACATGACAACATTTCAAAAGATCTTGGATAGGATTCAATTCGTCAGTCAATCTCTTTTAAAACCTTTCTTAAAGATCAAAAATCAACAATGGCGCTCCCTTGCCCTTGCAACTGTACTGGCTAGTATTGCTTGGCTTGTGGTGTTCATTGTTGTTCCTTTAGCCCCCTTTGGCGCACATTCACTTTGTACGAATGATGGCTTTGCTCAATATATGCCGTTTCTATCGGAACTTTGGTCCGTGGTCCATGAAGAAGGAAGCTTGTTCTATACCTTTAATGGCGGACTTGGCCAGAACTTCTTTTTGACGATGGCATATTACTTATTCAGTCCGATTACGTGGTTGGTGCTTTTGTTTTCAAAATCGCAAATTCCCGCAGCAGCGAACTTGATTATTGTTTTGAAAAACATATTGGTGATTGCGATCATGGCTTGGTACTTGCCCTCAAAAAGTAAAAAGTCCTCATGGACTTTGGCTGCTAGTTGTGCACTAGCATACGGCTTTGGATTTTATTTTTTAGGCTATGCGGTCAATTTTATGTGGATGGATTGTATTGCCCTTGTCCCGCTCATGTTATATGGAATAGAACGGTTAAATACAAGAAAAGGGCGCCTCATCTATATTGTCAGCTTAGCGCTTGGCGTATTAACGAATTTTTATATGGGCGCAATCGTTTGTATTTTTCTAGCATTCTATTACTTGTTTATTCGATTATATTTTTCCAAAAAAGGAATTGTGGATTTCGGTTGGTTTGTGGCTTGTTCACTTAGCGCGGTATTCATAGCGTCCGTTGTTTTAATTCCAGTTGTTCAGGGCATGTTAATGGCGAATGCTTCAAGAATGAGTCCTCCGGACTTTGAATGGTTCAATGATGCAAAATATATTGCATCGCGCCTTCTTCCGGATGCGGAAGTGATTCGTATCTCGCATAATCGCGGAACGATGAATCTCTATATGGGCACAGCGGCTTTGATTGGAACTTTATTATTTGTGGTGAGTGGCAAGGCTTCGAAACGCTATAAGCTTGGCATCGTGTTATTGGTGAGCTTGTATTTTGTTTCTTTGCAACAAAGCTGGCTGAACTACTTATTCCATGGATTTTATTTACAACGGCAAGTCCCCAATCGCTATGGATTTGTGATTGGACTATTAGTGACATTGATGATGTATCAAGGATTGTTGAATCTAAATCGCACTAAAATGAAGTGGATCGTTTTGGCAAGTGGCTTGAGTGCGATCATCTATGGTGTTCTTTTTGTCGTTTCCGGATCAAGCACAGAGTGGTTAGGTTTTGTTTTGCCAACACTTTGTATCCTCTATGGCTTGTTGGCGATCTTCAAACATAAAGCGATCATGGCGGCATTGATCGTTATAGAAAGCTATTGTGGATTAATCATGTGCGCTCCGGGAAAGTTATCGAGTAATTTTATAGAGATGGATCAATATATCAAGATGGCACATATCGGTGAAGATCTGGATGGATTTGGACGAACGGAAATCTTTTGTAGCGACATTGCAAATGCGCCAATGTTATATGGGATTCAAGGGATCTCCGCATTTAACTCGGTGATTAATCCGAAAACGGCTGGATTACTCGGAAAGTTGGGATTTGCTTCTGGGGAAAACTATTATCGAATGTATGGCTTAACGCCACTTTCGGGATTGTTTTTAGATGTGCAAAGCGTCATCACCAATACCAGTACGCATATGCCTTATCCTTATCAATTGACGCAAGTAATTGGAAATATGGCCGTGTGGCGATCGGCTTACGATATTCCGATTGGGCTTTGTTTAGAAAATAGCCAACAAACGATTGGATCGACCAATAAGTTTATGAATCTCAACCATCTTTTTGCCAATGTTTACCAAATGATTGATTTGAATGTGAGTGAAGTCACTGGACATGAATGGGTTGATCGTCAAGATGATACGTATCAAATTCAAGATTTAAAGGAAAACGAAGAGTTCTCTTTTACGCTAGACCGCTTTGAAGCGCAAAATGCTTTTGTCTATGCCAAAATGAGTGGCGCAAAGCGATTTATCGTACATAAAAATGGAACGATTTTGATCGATAATAAATATGAAGGAAATATCATCTATCTAAGTGATGTCACAATGGATGATTTGATTACAATCACAATTCAAGTGGATGAGGATCAACAAGAAGGTAAAGTTCTCGTCCAAGGAGCAACTTCTTCAAATGAATCAATTGATGCGGCGGCAAATTACTTTATTGAACATGGATTAAAAGAAGAGTCCATTCGAGGCAATACAATTATAGGAACGTATTCAAGTGCTCAAGATGAAACTATGATTTTTACCATTCCTTATGATGAAGGATGGAGTGCTTATGTTGATGGTCAACAAGTCGATATTCAACCTTGGCAAAATGCTTTAGTCAGCGTGGACTTAAAAGCCGGAGATCATTCACTTCGTTTAGTCTATACCCCAGCGGGCTTGAAGACGGGCTGCTTATTGAGCGGGTTAGGGATTCTTTGTTCAATATTTGTGATTCGTGGATTTAAAAAGAAGAATAAAGTTGAACACGAAAAAGAATCACAAAATCTATAAATTATAATAATCTGACAAATCTGAGTCGTGTATATAATCATGACATTTATGATGTCATTGAGATTGAGATACTATCTATGTTTATTTTGGGCTTTTGTGCGCTTTTCTTTTGGAAGATGCAGATGATGAAATAGAGCAGATGAGTTTTTTTGGTTGGTATGAACAAATCAGAAAGAATATGGATCAAATCACAAAAAGCCAAATAATGAAGAGGTATCCAAATATGAGTAAAAAAGCGATTTAAAGTATGAAATCATTTAATGGAGTGAGAACAGAGCAGTTTCATCTATGAGGAATGAGGAGAACGAGTAATGATTACAGGTGAATTAAAAAATAAAATTGATAGTTTATGGGATGTGTTTGCCGCTGGTGGCTTAACCACCCCTCTAGAAGTCATCGAACAAATTAAAATTTGCGATTAAACATGGTCATGCTGGAATAGGATACTATGATTCGGATAGTGTCATTGAGGCTAATCCAGATGTTGGAGTGAAGTTATATGCAAATAGAATAAGCACTTACTGGATGAATTGTGCGGACGGAGGCATTTATAGTATTCATGGAGCAATCAATCATGAGTATGTTATCGCTACGGATTATGTATATAATCACATCGGATATGATTATGGATTTTTACCAATCGTTTCTGATTTTTACTGTAGTGAACTTGTTAATTATGCTTGGAAAGAAGCGGGATATGATTTGCGAGGAGGAGCATTGCCTTGAACAGTAATATTGCCGATTCATTTAATGAAAGATGCCGATACATATTTGAAAGTTGCAGCAGGATGAAAAAAATATTTGTATTAGCTTTTATATTGTCGGGATGCGGAATGGATCATTCTCATTTGACGCAAACAGAAATAAAGCAATTCATTGAGTATGTCACGATCGAAAATGATTATAGTTTTTCTGATAATACAACGAAGATTAAATTTTGGAATTCAGATAAAAATTGTGTTTCTCAAGAACAATTCAATTCCAAAGGCGATCTTTCTTATGCTTATTTAGATGAACAAAATGAAAATTATTATGTTTTTGGTCCAGGCGGATTATTAAAAATCAGTATTGAAGAGTTCTCAATGAGTGAACTTTCAACAAAAGATATCAATGATATTTCTGTAGAAGATCAAGAATTATATTTTTATGAAAACATAGGTATGGCGAATGCTGATTCCTCATATGAGAGTAAAATATGTTCTCTGCAAAATGAAATGCACATTTCATTAGATTTTCCGGTAAATGATTTTATAGCCTATAAAGACAATATATATATTTCGAATGCTAGATTGCGTCCGAATGATAAAACGAAAATAATGATATATTCACAAGGAAAATTGGTAAAGGAAATACCTGTCGAGACTGCGGGGACATTTTATGAGATCGACGATAAGATTTATTTTGCGACAACAGATTATTTGTTAGATGTAGAGAATAATAAAACATATGAGTTTTCCAACGAGAATAACGAAAAAATTATTTTCAATACTTCATATAATATGGTCTTGAATTTATTCGATGAATTGTATTTGATTAATCATGAACCAGAAGAAGACATCATATACTATGTTTCTCAGTTTGAAGAAAATTTGATTCTACAAAGAATGGATTCTCGAGAGTCTATTCGAAATGCAATCGCATATCATGATGCTTTATATTGTGTCAATGACAAGAATCAACTGTTAAAATTACACGTTAGTGGAAATGTCATATTGAACAAAGAAGTAATCGATCTAAATATGGATTCAAAAGTTAACTATGTTGGATTTGAAATAAGATAGGAGTATCAGTAAAGCATGAAGATCAAAATCGCAAATCATTGATTAGTTCTTTAGGATATTTTTAAATATTTGTGTGTTTTGTATGGATGAGTAATCGGGTGAATGATCCATCCGTCAAGTTTGTGGATAAAGATCTATATTTACCCATGAATCTATTCAATTGAAGTGAAGTTATAATTTCGATTCTAATCGATAAAAGCTGCAGAATGAATATGAATTTCTGTGGCTTTT
>Mack_p2__coassemble_546_pt1 | contig 61581 bp, 50 predicted proteins | sample Mack_p2__metabat2_low_PE_012 | metagenome-assembled genome bin Mack_p2 | reverse complement strand
ATCAATGATTTCAACGGTTTCAGAAAGTTCAGTAAACGCTATTGGTTTCAATAAAACAGAAGAATTAAAAATCCTTGGGGAATCAATGACTTTTAATACAAATATTGATAATGATTTCATTATTTATGAATCTTTCACTGAGAAAGGTGAAAAAAATGTTTTTGTCTATGACAGAAAAGACAAAACAGCCACTTTAAATGGAAAAGATATCAATTTAAAATTTGAACAATTTGTTGACTCAAGCTTAGTAGAAAGCAACCTCCAACATGCAACTGGTGCTTATACACCTATTTATATGACAACTCAAAGCATTTCTTTTGATGAAGTTGTGAATAGTATCAGTGCTATTGCAACAGTAATTGGCGGAGTAATTGCAGTAGCTTCACTTACTGGTCTTGCTTTACCAAGTATCGCAGGCGTAATTAGCAATTGGGCTGGAGCTGTTGGTTTGGGTTCTCTAACGGCTGGATATTATTGTTCAGGAAATTTTTCATACAAATTGTATCGAACAAAAGATCCAGTACAGTTTGGTGAAGCATCATGGCCTCAAATAGCGTATCGTTATCAAGATAGCAAAGTTAATTTTACAGTAAAGAATAAAACGATGTACCATAGTTATAACAAGATAGGGTCATGGTGGTATGGAAGTAAACCATTTTAAGCTTTTGATAACTGCAGTATTAATCATAATTGATTTTTATCTACAAAAATATCTTAGAATTAAGGGAGAGATTTTTGTAGAAATAAATAAATATAAATTTCGTTGTGCAATTGCAGGAATTTTTCTAGTGTCCTTAATATATCTAATCGTAAATAAGAAGTATCTATTATCAATTTGTTGTTTAAGTTTGCTAAGAATAATTGACAAACTGCTATACATTTATAAAAAACGCATGTTTTGAAATATGTAAAACCTGAATTATTCACAAAAAATCTCAAATTAAGTTATGTTAATTTTTCTAATCAAATCATTTAAACTAACTATCGTTAGCAGGCATCGACTAAGCATGAAAGTTGATGCCTTTTAATTAGAGACTCTAAAATTTGTTGAGATTTAGATAACCATGCCCTGTAAATTTTCATGAGGTCTTTCTAAGACTCAAACATTTTATAGCGAAGAATTCAACCTATTTCTTCATTGCTTTTTCTGCTATTTCTTTTTATCGGTTCCGAACTATAAGGAACTTTATTGAAAACATATAGGACTCGTTTTCTAAATCGATCCCAGTTCGTATACCTGTTCACATTATTATTGATCTATTTTAGATTTTATTTCGATTATCGATCATGGAAGAATTTGTGGCAGAAATATAATAATTTTCTTTCCAAGAGATATTAGAAAAAACATATATTTTGGTCGGGTGGATATTTTGCTTGTAGTATAGAAGAAGTATCATACGCGACCATTCAAAGATATATCAAATCACAAGAGATCGGTTGTTCCCTTCCCCTCCTAAAGGAAGTGGGATTATGCAACCTAAAAATTTTATGAATAGAGCAATACAAGAAAAGGAGTGTTCATCATATGTTTGCAATACGACGATTTAAATTATATTCATGGACCATTGTCCTAGCGCTAGTTTGTAGTATGGATTTTGTCCTTCCAATGCCCATTCAAGCAAAAGAGCAGCCGACCTCCTTTGGCGAGGAACAAGGGATTCGCAAGACTTTAGCGCAACAAGACGAATTGGATGAGAATATTTTGAATCCGCCTGCCATATATACAGATGAAGCAGATTTCGAATTTGTGGATCAACGGGAAATCATCACTACACCAACACTTGCACCATACCATTCTTGTGTTTCTTTAGAACTTGTTTATTCCGATTCTAGTTCCGCCTTTGCCTACTATGGCAACGCCTTTATTGTGTCTAACCATACGTTATTAACGAGTGCCCATTGTTTATATGACCACGAAAATCAAGGTGGCTATGTTAAACGCATCGATATTACATTTGCCGATGGGACCACGATTTCAAGTGCGAATAGTGCGATGGATATTGTGATCAGCAAAGGTTTTGAAGCCAATGATCATTATGAAGAAGATTTAGGAATTATCGAAACAGAGATCGATCTTTCTCGCTATGCAACGCCATTAAAATTAGCCTCGCCAGCAAAGCCTAAACAAAATGTTGAGATGGTGGGTTATACAAGTGATTTGTTCTCTTCAACCTCCCCTGTTGATGGGCGCGCACTGGCTAAATCAACAGGTCGAATTGAGATGATGAATCCATCGTTATTGATTTTGTCTGTATATGGAGTGCCCGGACAATCAGGGTCTCCGATTTTAGCCAACAATAAAGCGGTGGGTGTCTTTAATTTTGGTTTAAGAGATTCTTCTACGATGGAATTGATCCAAACAGGCGGTGTACCTTTTTTATCGCAACAACTCCATTGGCTTACGCAAAATGCCCGTTCTATGAATCAGCCGATTTATCGGGCGTATAATCCCAATAGTGGCGAACATTTATATACGAGAAGCTATGCAGAACTAGAACATATCACGCAAGTCGGATGGAAAGATGAAGGAATGGCGTGGATGGAAAGCGCCGGGCAAAATGGAGAAATCGTTTGGCGCTTATATAATCCCAATACAGGGGATCACCATTATACTGTTGATCAACATGAATATAGTGAACTGTCTAAATATGGTTGGATTCAAGAAGGTGAAACTTGGATTGCTCCACAAAAGACAACGCCCCAAGTTCAAGCGGTCTATCGCTTGTATAATCCTCATGCAATTTCGGGAGCGCATCATTTTACAACCGATCTTCAAGAAAGAAATGATTTGATTCAACTGGGTTGGAAAGAAGAAGGCATTGCCTTTTATGCGCTTTAAGGAATTGAAAAATAAAATCAGAAAGAAGAGAACAAATTATGCAGATTCGTTTAGCAAAGCATTGTGATCTTACAAGAATTCATGAGCTACTTGGTCAAGTGCTTAATGTTCATCATCAAGCACGCCCAGATTTATTTAAATCAGGCGCAAGAAAATATACGGATGAAGAATTAATAGACATTCTTCAAGATCCAAAGCGGCCAATCTTTGTTTATGTCAATGACGAAGGTGTTGTGATGGGTTATGCGTTTTGCATTTTACAACAACATCTCAACGACAATATTTTGACGGATATTAAAACGTTATATATTGATGACTTATGCGTTGACGAAAATGCCCGTCATCAGCGGATCGGACGGCAGTTGTATGACTATGTTGTTGAATACGCTCGCTCAATTGGCTGTTATAATGTAACTTTAAATGTTTGGGCAGACAACATTAATGCCTTACAGTTTTATCGCGCATTAAATTTAAAAGAACAAAAAATTGGAATGGAAATCATCCTCTAATCATAGGGCTTGAACTTGCTTAGATTTGGGATAATCAAGACAATTGCGCATAAAAAATGTATGATTCCAATTGAATCGACCAAATGAAAATACAAAAATTATGGAGAACAACCAATGAAAATATGTCCTTATTGCCATCTTGAAAACCCGGATGAAGCAAAACACTGCCTTGCTTGTGGAAAAAAGCTGACAGATGAAAAGCTAAACTGGTTTAGGTTGAGAAAAGGAAAAACAAAAACAGATGGGAAAGCGGCGCAAGAAAATCTTGAAGAAACAAGTACGCCAAATCCCCAACCAACACCAGAATCTATGCAAGACGAATCAAATCGGAATGAAGATCATGCCTTTGAAAATAAAGAGAAAGAACAAGAATCTAAGAGCATTTTAGATCGCTTGTTGCATGCAGATCAACCAACGGAACAAGTCGAATATACGCCTCTTTCCAGTCGCTTACAGCCGGATATTTCTTCAGTCGATCTAGAAGAAGAAAGAAGACGTCGTCAAGAACAGCTCGAACGTCAACAAAAAGCAAAGCGAGAAGCGCAAGAAGCAATGCAGCCCGAATCCCCTAAAAATGATAAACAGAAAATGTTGTTGACGGGTGTGATTTGTTTATTATCTTGCCTCGTTCTTGTTTTAGCTTTAATTGTAGCAACTCAAGGTTCACGCGATCGTAACAATCGTTGGGATTCGCCAACAAGTACGTCTTCTATTAAACGCTACTTCGATGATTCCTATACGGATGATTGGAAAAGTACGCAAACAGAAACCCATTCATTTGAAGAGATCGAAGATACACAATGGGTGGACGATGAAGAGTCCGGTCAATTTATTGAAGATATTCTTTCCGAAGAAGGACCACAAACCAGTGCGTCTAATTTATATGTCACCCATTATGTCATGAAAGTTCGCCAACAACCTTCTTTGGATGCCGAGTCGATTAGCTCGTTAGATGCCCAAGAACAAGTGGAAATCGTTTCGACGAAAACGGATGGAAATGGAGCAATTTGGGGATTACTAGCTCATGATGAAGGTTGGGTTTGTATTCAAGACAACCAACAAACGTATCTATCCAGCATTGAATAAACAAAAGGCCTAGGGAATTGAGCCTCCCTAGGCTTTTTTTAATGGGTCAAAAAGAACGGTGACTAAAACGTAAGAACAATCTACTTTATGTAGGGATTTTTCGTGCCTAAAATGAAGGTTAAGATCTTTTGATACAAGTAAAGAGAAAAGGTCTTTTTGTAAAATCGACTCTCGATTTTGATTCGTGTAAAATAGAAACAATCAAAATATTTGCGATTAAAATAAATGCTTAAGGAGGGATGAACGTGAATGAAGATTTACGCCGTGATATGCTCGTTCCCATTATTTTGTTTATTGTATTTGGCATCTTTGGAATAGGATTGCCTTTGTTTTTTATTATGACACTCATTCCGGTGCTTTGTTATGTATTGGCAATCTATGGATCAAGCAAGCCTAAGGAAATTTATTTAGGCAAAAATAGAAAGCGAAATGCGCCCTATAGATTTTGGAATGAGCCAAAATATCAAAACCATCCAGTTGTGCTTCCTCGCGTATTTTGTGGATTGGAAGCGATTCTTTGTCTGATTTTAGGATTTTCGATCCTGATTTTGTTTCCAATTTCTTTTTATTTATTCAATTGGAGTTCAATTTATTGGGCAATGGCAGAAGGAAGAGTTGCCCCTATGCCATCGATTCCTCATGGACAACAGCGCTATGCCAAGCAAGGTCCACAACAAACGTCAAAGCAATCTGCAGAAGATGTGCTTCGTAAAATGGGCGAAACGACACAACGCTTTTTGCAAAGTGATGAAGTGAAAGAGGCGACCAGAACGATTAGGGCAACAGTTGCTAATGTGGCCCAAGAAGTGGGTCAGGGCATGAAAAATGCCAAATCGACAACCTCTAATCCCACACAAAAACAAACGGCCTATAAAAAGCCTCAGCCTTCTCCAGATGAAATTGCGCAACAGTTAAAAATTGAGGTCATCCGCCAAATTGAAGCTAATGATTTGAAGCTACAAGACATTAACCGCTCTTTAGGGGGGATGTTAGAAACGATGTTTGGAAACAGTAAAATTACGATTGCGAAATACCAAGCGGGCGTTGATGAAGCGATTGAAATGTCCTCGCAAAACTTACATGCAGCAAGGGAATATGCCAAGACGGGAAGTAATCCAGAAGTGATGCAAAAGTTCTTGGATCGCTCAAATTTAATTAATCAAAAAACAAATGAGTTAATCGATGCATTAGTAACGCATCAACATAATTTGATGGAAGAAGATGTCAACGAGTTAACGAACTCTCTTGAAGATTTACAAGATTCTTTAAAGTACTATCGCTAAAGAAGCCAATTTATTCAAAATGAATATGCACTAAACTCCAGTTGAACGATAATGATCGTTTCATTGGAGTTTTTTGTTGCAAAAATGGAACGGGTTGGAATGTAAAAAAGAGAGGCAATTCGATTTGTAAAATAAAAAAGACTCCAGTAGAAGTTCTACTGAAGTCTGATGGGAAAGATTAAAGGTGAGTAACGCGTTCTTTAATTTCTTGAGTACGGCCTTGGTTCCAGAATTGAGTACCAATGTATCCGCAAGTACGACGAGCAACGTTCATCTTATCTTGGTCTGTGTTTCCGCAGTTTGGACATTTCCAAACGAGTTTGTGGTTTTCATCTTCAACGATTTCAATTTCGCCTTCGTATCCACAAACTTGGCAGTAGTCAGATTTTGTGTTCAATTCTGCATACATGATGTGATCATAGATATGTTGAATTAAAGCCATAACTGCTGGTAAGTTGTTTTCCATATTTGGAACTTCAACATAGGAAATTGCTCCACCTGGGGAAAGTTTTTGGAACTGCGCTTCGAATGTTAATTTATTGAAAGCATCGATTGGTTCAGTAACATGCACGTGATAAGAGTTAGTGATGTAGTTCTTATCTGTTACGTGTGGGATGACACCAAAACGGTCTTGCAGTTTTTTGGAGAATTTGTAAGTTGTGGATTCCATTGGTGTGCCATATAAGGAGAAGTCAATGTTGTTTTGAGCTTTCCATTTTGCACAAGCCGCGTTGAGGTAATCCATAACACGTTTTGCGAATTCGAATCCTTTTGGATCAGTGTGGGAAACACCAGTCATGTAGTAAACACATTCGCATAAACCGGCATAGCCAAGAGAAATTGTGGAGTAACCGCCGAACAGTAATTTGTCGATTGTTTCTCCTTTTTCTAAACGAGCTAATGCGCCATTTTGCCAAAGGATTGGTGCAACATCACTTGGTGTGTTGAGCAGACGTTCATGACGTAAACGTAATGCGCGATAGCAAAGGTCTAAACGTTCGTCGAAGATACGCCAGAATTCTTTTTCGTCTTTTTTAGAAGAACAAGCGATGTCGACTAAGTTGATAGTTACAACACCTTGGTTGAAACGGCCGTAGTATTTTGGTTTTCCGTTTTCATCAACATATGGAGTTAAGAAGGAACGGCAACCCATTGCTGGATAGCAATGACCTTCTCCGTTTTTGTCGACTTTGAGTTCTAACATTTTCTTTTCGGAAATGTAGTCAGGAACCATACGTTTAGATGTGCACTTCGCAGCAAGTTGTGTTAAGTAGTAGTACTTGCTATCTGGGTGGATGTTATCTTCTTCCAGCACGTAGATCAGTTTAGGGAATGCTGGAGTAATGAAGTGACCTTTTTCGTTTTTAACGCCCAAAATTCTTTGTTTTAATACGGCTTCGATAATAGAAGCAAGGTCAGCTTTTGTTTGTGGATCATCCACTTCGTTGAGGTACATGAAGACAGTGATGAAAGGTGCTTGACCATTTGTTGTCATTAAAGTGATGACTTGGTATTGGATCGTTTGAACACCTTTTTCGATTTCTTTTTGAACACGCATTTCTGCGATTTCATTTACTGTTTTTTCATCAGTTGGCAAGTTCATTGCAGATAGCTCTTCTAAAACATCGCGACGTGCTTTTTCACGAGAGATTTGTACGAATGGAGCTAAATGAGAAAGGGTAATAGATTGTCCACCGTATTGGGAACTTGCAACTTGCGCAATGATTTGAGTTGCAATGTTACATGCAGTTGAGAAGCTATGTGGTTTTTCGATCATTGTTTCAGAAATGACTGTGCCATTTTGAAGCATATCTTCCAAGTTAACTAAGCAGCAGTTGTGCATATGCTGAGCAAAGTAGTCAGAGTCGTGGAAGTGAATTAAACCATTGTCGTGTGCAGCCATAATGTCAGCTGGAAGCAAGAAACGACGAGTGATGTCTTTGGACACTTCACCAGCCATGTAGTCACGTTGTACGGAGTTGACTAATGGGTTTTTATTTGAGTTTTCTTGTTTAACTTCTTCATTGTTGCGCTCTAACAAAGACATGATCTGTTGGTCAGTTGAATTTGTTTTACGAACAAGAGCGCGTTCGTAGCGGTATGTGATGTAGTTTTTAGCGACTGCGTAGTAGCCTGCACTCATTAATGCCGCTTCAACCATATCTTGGATTTCTTCAACTCCAGCAGAACGTTTCATGTTTTCGCATTGGCGAGCAACTTGATCAGCTACAGAAAGGATAGATTCTTCTGTGAGTTGATTATGTGTTGTAGCTTTATTTGCTTTGCGAATCGCGTTTTCGATTTTTGCAACGTTGAAAATCGCTTCTTCGCCACTTCGTTTGATGACTTTCATCAGCGTTTCTCCTTTATATATCGTTAAAATATCGTTAAACGATATTTGGATTGGAAAAGACCAATCAAATTAGAATGAGTTGTGAAAATCTGATTAGATCCAGGATTGTTCTGTAAGAGATTCACTATATGATTTGAATTGAAGTGAATAAAAATTGTGGATTCAATGATCGAAATCACTGAACAAAGAATTCACTTCAACGAAGTCCCTTGTTAAAAATTGGGTACAGATCTAAGTATATACAGGAAGTCTAGCAAGGAAAAGCGAAACAATCGAAATCCCACAAAAGTCCAAATCATTTTTTTGAAACAAACGGACAAGAGAATTTACAAACTTTTAGGTAAATATCATCGGAATTATTTGCTTTTTAATAAAGTTTGATGACAAAGTAAGGCAAATTTAGCGATGAATGAATCGTATAGAAAAGATGAAAAAGGAGCAAATTTCATTTCAAAAGGGCTCTAAAATCCATATCGGGCAAAAATGCAAATAGTTACAAAAAGGAAAAAAGAAAACCAACCGAAAAAATGGGTTGGCTTTCATTTGAGTTAGAATTGCGCTCGGAAGAAAATAATTTGACCAAAGCAGTAATGCGAAATGTGACTTTAGAAGTGAGTCACAAGGTCAGAACGAGAGAAGATTGCTCGCCCAAGAATTTGAACTGGTGTTTCTTCAAGCTCACGCAAAGTGAAGATACGAGGATCAACGTTGGCATTAGCGGCCATGAGAACCCAATATCCTTCTTTTTTAATCAGTCTTTTGACTGTGACTTCTTCTTGACCGATCAAGAATACGCCGATTGATCCAGAAGGAAGATCTTGGCACTGTTTGACATATAGTAAGTCGTTTTCGTGAATATGAGCATCTTTCATGGAATCACCGGTAACTCTTAAAAAGTAATCCCCACGGTGATAATCATCTTCGGTGACATCGACATAACCTTCGATATTTTCGTCAGCCAGTAAGCCATATCCCGCTTTGACGGTTCCTAAAATTGGACGACGTAACTGTAACCCACGCACGCGAGTTAAATCATCAAAATCGATATTGAGCATTTCTGCTAAAAGACGCAGCGTGTCTGGGGCAATTTTGCGAATTTTGCCACAGCACCATCGAGAAACTGTAGAACGCGTTACGCCACAGTATTTGGCAATATAGTCATTTGTCAAATTGTTGTCTTCTTTAAATTGGTTGAGAGCGTCTGGAATATTTACTTTCATAATTGAATTATAGCATGTGCGCAACTAAATAAAAGATGACAAGAATACTTTGTGCACAAAAAGTGCGAATTTTAAAAGAGAATAATGCTTTTATCTTGCGCAAGCAATGAACACATTAAGCAAAATCAGCAATAAAATGGCACGAATATCAACTTTTACTGACGAAATGTTTGGTTTCTATGAACAAACTAAAACGACTTCATGCGCATTTTGTTCATGGATGAGAGATGAAGTTTGCTCAATATGCGCATATAAATAGAGAATGATCTATAAAAGTGCACAAAAAATGCGTATTTATATTGTGGATCAGAAAAATCATGACTATACTGAAGACATGAAACGGGTAATTGTACACAGTGACATCAACCATTGTTACGCACAAATTGAAGAGATGCGCCATCCAGAATTGCGCAATGTACCAATGGCAGTCGGAGGAAGTGAAGAAAAAAGGCATGGCATTATTTTGGCTAAAAACGATTTAGCCAAAGCTGCGAATATTAAAACAGGAGAGTCGCTACGTGATGCGTATCGCAAATGCCCGAATCTTACGATCGTCCATCCCGATTATGATGCGTATATGTATTACACTGAAAAAATTAAAGATATTTATCGTAAATATACTGATCGGGTGGAATCATTTGGCTTAGATGAGGCGTGGATTGATTTAACCCCATCGCAAAAATTATTTGGCGATGGCGTGGAGCTAGCTAAAAAAATACAAGACGAAGTATATGACACTTATGGCATGACCGTTAGTATGGGCGTTTCGTTTAATAAAGTATTTGCCAAACTTGGAAGTGATTTATTTAAACATAAAGGATTTGCGCTGATTCAAGAAGAAGATGTCGAGAACATCGTTTGGCCTTTGCCAGTAGAAGATTTATTGATGGTCGGTACGCGTATGAAAAAGAATTTGAATGAAATGGGCATTTTTACGATTGGTGATTTAGCGCACCGTTCGGTGCATGAACTTGAAAAACGTTTTGGCGTCATGGGCCATTTGCTATGGATGTATGCCAATGGGTTAGATGATAGTGAAGTGCATGAAGTAGGCTATACGCGCCCGGCAAAATCGATTTCTCATTCCAAAACAGTAGTCAAAGACATTGAAAGTATGGCGCAATTACGCGAAGTATTTCGCGTGTTGAGTGAATGTGTTGCTGCCGATTTACGCAAAGCCCACGTCAAAGGCCGTACAATTCACATCCATTTGCGAGGGAGTGATTTAAAAAGTTGTGGCAAACAAAAAAAGTTTGACCAATATACCGATTTAGCAAGCGATATTTTAAGTGCAGCGATGGATTTGGCCGCCAAGTTATGGGTAGGGGATGTACCTTTACGTTCTGTTGGCATTCATGTTTCCATGTTATCGGCAACGCAAAACTTTGATCAGCTCGATCTTTTTAGTCAGCCCCAAACCAGAGAAAAGGAACGCGCTCTAGAAGAAGTTTTATATAAAATTCGAAATCGTTATGGCTATGACTCTTGCCGTATGGCAGCATCGCGCGTGGATGCGCAACTAACCGATTTTGATCCGGATGGATTGTTGCATCAAGTTCATCCTGTAGGGGTTTTAGAAGGATCGATTCGTAAATGAAGTTGTTTAAGTATTACGTCGATGTGGTGACTTTGATTTTTCAAGATGGATCATTCAAACCGTTATTTGTTTGTTGGGGAAAATATCGTTATCGCATCGAAAAAGTATTAACTGTACGAGAGACATATTCTAAAGCGGGCGGTTGTGGAATTTGTTATACGTGTCGCATGAATAATGGTCAACAACGCAATTTGTTTTGGGAAAGAAACCGTTGGTTCGTTGAATCAGAAATCTATATTCCAGGTGCTCAAGAAGCAAGAACTGAACCATCGGATAAAGGAATGTAGATAGAAAACAAAAGTCGCTTGTCGAAATCAATCAACAAGCGACTTTTTAAAAGTAGATTATTTTGCAGGTCGAGCAGAGGAAGCCGCTTTTTGTGCTTCTTGCTGTTGTTGTTGCTCAAGTAAGCCTTGCGTAGAACCAGGATAGAATTGTTCTTTAAATTTTAAATATTTTGTAGTCATACGCGGGTAGTCATTTAAATAAGTTGGACTGACGCGTTGATAGGCATGATATTGGAATCCCACCATCAAAGCACAAAGAGGGAAGACAACAACCCAGCTCATGATGGAATAAGCTTTTGTATGATGTCTTTGGAAAATGACGCTAAGTGAGATAACCAAAAATCTTAAACCGGCAACGACCATTAATACGATCGTTGAAAAAGCCGGCATGATGTAACGGCCTTGTGGTTGGAAGTCATCACTCCATGAATAATACATCGATAAACCGATGACCATGACAGCGCAAAGGAAAGCCACCACAAAAAAGAATAAGTTTTGTGTATTTGTCGGATTTTTTGGATATTTTTTCTTTTTGTCGACAATCATTCGGGTGGTCCAAGCAAGAGTTTGTAAAGCAAAAGCGCCTAAACCAACCAACATGACGATTGCTGAGTAGAGATAGACTTGCTTAGAGAACAAAAAGTCCATGACCCCTAATAAACAAACAGAAGACATGAATGTCATCTGAGCCCAAGTGAATGTAAAGCCGTGTTTGAAGTTCCACATTTCAAAAAAGCCAATGCCTTCGCGATTCGCTTTATAAACAGTCGAAGGGGTATAGCCAAGATCACCGAATTGTTCCCCCATGATGAGGCGAGTTTTGGTGCCAAGTAAATCCCCATCATATAAAATGCCGTTGCGAATAAACCACCAACCGGCAAGCAAGAACGTAATGACAAAGATCACTCCGGCTTTTTTGAGCATCATTTTCTTGTCTTCTGGACTCATATGACGATGGAAGGCACTTAAAAAGAAAATCGGAATACTCATTAATATATAAGGATAGCTGTTGTAGTAAGACAGGATTGTAATCCCCATCGCAAAGGCGAATTTAATACACATCGGCCAACTCCATTGTTGACGCATTCCGCGAATCCAACAATATAAAACGGCACTGACTCCAGCCATACAGAACAAGTCGTTATTGCTATAACTGGATAAAAAAGAGATCTGTGGCATTAAACCACAAAAGAATGCGCATAAAAAAGCCCATGCCGGTTTCCAATACAGCCATTCGCATGTCCGGAACATGAAGTACACCATCGCTACTCCAGAAAAACAAGAAACAATACGAGCGGCATAAAATAAGGCGTAAGGGTCTTGGGTAAAAAATGAAACGATCCACATATTGAAGGCACCAAGAATATTGGCAAGCATCGGTCGTAGAGCGTAGGAGAATCCCCAAATGTCAATACGCACGGATTTGTCCCAGGCGTTTGGTAAATGTCCGTTTTGGAAAACGTAGTCAGATAAAATAATTCGTACACTTTCGTCGGGCGCTTTTGCCATGGGGACTGTGATCATCCAGGTGACATAAAGGCCGAATAGGGCAATTAGAAATAATGTAAAACAGATCCAAACTTTTTTGGAATAACGCGTTTTGGGTTGAGCAGTATAAACAGATTTATCACCTGAAGTGAACCATGACTTGATTTTGAGCCATGAGTGACTTAACGAAAAATTCATGTATAAATCCCTTTCAATCATTAAAACGTGCAAATATAGAGGAAGAATGTTTTTAATTCATCTAGCATTGCAGAATAGAGAGTTGCCATAAATAGGCATAGGCCAAAAAGGCCGTCAATTCTAAAAATAACATATCGTCAAACGTAATTCACAAAAGAGGAGTAGTTTTTGATTTTCGGGTAGTTTTTGTAACATTTGAAAGTTTGTAAGAGTTATGTATGCATTTGCATTACTGAGAATAATGGCATACTTGCAAAGATTCGAGCATGAAGAGAATTGCCTTGCCTTGAAAAAGAGCGCATTTTTGCTTTAATAAAGGCTATGAATAAGAAAACTGTAATTTTGATTCCATGTTATAACGAATCCGCTACGATCGAAAAAGTTGTTCGCGATTATCGCGAAGCATTTCCAGGTGCGGAGATCTATGTTTACGATAACAACTCAACAGACCATACAGACGAAATTGCGCGCAAAGCGGGTGCAATTGTTCGCTATGAAAGAAAGCAGGGAAAGGGAAATGTTGTACGCTCCATGTTCAGAGACATTGAAGCTGACTGCTATATCATGGTTGATGGAGATGATACTTATCCAGCAGAAGATGCAATAAAACTCGCTAATGAAGTACTGAACAATGGTGTGGATATGGCGATTGGGGACCGTTTATCTTCGACTTACTTTACGGAAAATAAACGTCCATTCCATAACACAGGAAACCGTTTAGTACGCGCTTTGATCAATACGTTCTATGACGCAAAAGTCAAAGACATCATGACTGGTTTACGTGCGTTCTCTTGGGACTTTGTTAAATCGTTCCCAGTTTGCTCTAAAGGATTTGAAATTGAAACAGAAATGACAATTTTTGCTTTAGACAAAAATATGAAACTTGCAGAAGTTCCAATTGGCTATCGCGATCGCCCAGAAGGCAGCGTATCGAAATTGAATACGATTAGCGATGGAATGAAAGTACTCAAAACAATTGGGACTTTATTGCGTGATACAAAACCATTTGCGTTCTTTACTTGGATCTCCGTTATCCTTTTATTGATCACAACTGCATTCTTCGTACCGATCTATATTGATTTTTTACATACTGGTTTAGTCGAAAAAGTTCCAACATTGATTATGGTGAGTATGCTAGGCATTATCACGATTCTTTGCTTCTTTACCGGAATTATTTTGACAAGCTTACGTAAAAATCAGAAAAATGAATTTGAACGAAGCTTGACGACAATGCGTTTGATTCGGGAAAGTCAACGTCAACAAGAAAATCAGATCAAAGAGGATTAAGCATGAAATTCTGGAAAAGAAAAAACGCAAAATCCGAAATTGAGCAAGAAGAATTAGAAACGAATGATCAAACAGAAGCTGAAAATACAGCGGATGAAAGAATGAGTGAACCTGTTTTAACCAAAGACAGTGCACAAGATGATCAAGAAGAAACACAAGTGGTCAGCGAAGATGCTGTGGTATTTCGAGTGGTAGCCAAAACGGCAGAACCGGAACCACAATCCACAAGTGAGCAACCAAGAGAAAAGCAAGAAGTTCAAGATCTACCCTTAGAAAAGGATGGCGAAGGGATTCAAGAAGACGAGGCTGAATCGGAAGAATTATCGGTCGATGAACTTCAAGATTTAGAAGAGATTGAAATCGAAACACCAAAAACAACGCCAGTTGATCAAGAACCATCCTCTTCAACAAAATCAGAACCGGCTCAACTTGATGAAACAGATAATCAAGATGCCGGAGTTTTACAAGAGGAACAAGAAAAAACAATTGCGAAAAACCAAAACAAAAAAGTAGATCCGGTTGTTCAACCAACATCACCACTTAGCGAACAAGAACGTTTATGGTTACGTCAATCCATTGATGAAATGGAGGATAAGAAGCAACGGAAAAAAGGCTGGGATCTAGCGATGATTTTGCTAGAAGAAATTTTGATTCTAGTCGCAACGATTTCTGTGGGCACGTTCTTTCCAAATTCGGCATTAATTATTCCAATGAGTGCAGTTGCTCTTGTCGTGAACTTATTAAGAATCTGGTATAGCGATGCACTGAATAAAGGATTTGACTTTTTATATAAATGGCGATGGCTCATTGCCCTGATTGTTTTTGCTTTATTAGTCCTTGCGAAAGTACACACATCCAATGCGGCAGCTTATATGTATAATTTCCAAGCTGACCCAAGCGTGGAAAATTCAATTTTCTTTGGTCGTCCACGTTTAATTCGAACAGATGAATATGTTGTTCAACTTCCATATTATTGGTCGCAATTTTATAACGACTTCCAAGAAATCTCTCATCAAATGTCGGTGAGTGGACAAAATATGATTCTTGGCTATAACGCTCCAGTGCGCGATATCACGATGATCGGGAAACCGTTTGTTTTAGGATATTTATTGCTGGGAAATGAATATGGAATCAGTTGGTATTTCTGTGCTAAGACGATTTTAATGTTCATGGTGGCCATTGAAATGTTTAACATTTTAGTCAAGAACCGCTACTTAGCTGTGTTTGGGGCATTTGTGCTAACTTTTGCGCCCGCAACGCAATGGTGGTATTCTCCACATTTCTATGATGTTATTTTCTGGGCTTGTACATTATTTGTGGTGGGCTATTGGTTCTTTATGGCTTGTGGCTGGAAGAAATGGCTGATGACGATCTTAGCCATTTGTTCTTTAACAGGCTTTGTGCTGGCAATATTCCCATCTTTACAAGTGCCACTAGGCGTGTTGGCTTTCTTCTTAATGATTGCTTGCTTGATTCGCGATCGCGATCAACTGCAATTTAAAAAGACAGATCTGTTCAATGTGATCGTTGTGATCGCAGGGGTCGGTTTTGTTTTGGGACCAACACTTTGGGGTATGCGTGATGATATTCAAATATTGATGAATACGGCTTACCCTGGTTCTCGAGTTTCAGTCGGTGGGGATGGTCAATTCTGGCGTCTATTTGTCAATCCAGTCAGCATTATGCAATCTTTCTTAGATCCGGCGTTGTTAAACAATAGTGAGATCTCTAGCTATACTCATTTTGGCATAGCTTGCATGATGTTTTATCCATTCTTGCGCTTTGCGTTATTCAAGAAAAAAGATCGCCAAGCGTGGGTTGGGGATGTATTGATGATTGCGATGATCATTGAAGTGACTTTCATGTTTGTCCAATTCCCAGAGTGGTTATCCAAACTCATGTTGTTATCTTATTGCAACCGAATGAATACAGTATTTGGTGTGACGGCAACGATCTTTACAATTTGGATGATTCAAGTTGCGTTCCAGACAGAAATGCGATTCAAAAAAACAATCATCTTCCTTGTCTTTGCCGTGTATGCTTGTGGTGCATTTGTGACTGTGAAGTTTATGGATATTCCACACTTCAACGATTTTATCCCGCAAGGCTCTCTTGTCGTTTATGGCTTTATGATTGGAATTACGGTTGCTTTCTATTTGACCATGACACGTTTTAGACAATTAGGTCTGGCTGGAATGATTTTATGGACTGCTTGCTCAGGCTGCTTAGTGAACCCAATCATGATTGGTAGTGCGAGTGTAACGGATTATCCAATTGCGAAGAAAACTCGCCAATTGGTAGAAGAAAACCCTGATGCTTGGTGGGCTTATATGGGAAGTAATATTCGTGCTGGCTTATTAACGGCGAATGGCGCGAAAGTCATCAATGGCGTTAACTTCTATCCAGATTTTGAAAAATGGGAAATGTTAGATCCTGATTTAATCGATTCGGATACGATTAACCGCTATGCCCATATTCAAATGACGCCAACACCAAATCAAGAAACTGAAGTGGTACTGAACCGTCCAGATTTAGTTACTGTTCATATTGATCCATATGATCTTGAAAAATGGGATGTTCGCTATTTGATGGCAGATGAAGATTATTTACCGGCATTAGATGCTGTTGAACTTCCATATGATATTTTGTATCAAGATCAAGAAGGACAAGTCATTCTTGAATTAGAGTGGAAGTAAAATTTTGATCAATCAAACCAATCTGAAATTTGAGCAAGACTCAAAGAAGCAGATTGGTTTTCTTTTTCTGCTTTCAACAAGGTAAAAAAGAAAAATGAATGAGCTTATCCAATGAAATTGATGGACACGTTTTAATTGTTTGGTGGGATATGCTATAAAAGATAAGGAAATTTTAATGCTGATAAACAAAGAGGCATTGAAATGGAGAAGAAAAAAGGAGAAAAAGTATGGCAAAAAAGATCATACAAGTCGATGAGAAAGTACCGGGCAGTTTATTGTTCCCACTTTCCCTCCAACATTTATTTGCGATGTTTGGGGCGACTGTATTAGTTCCATTTGTTTTAGGAATCAATCCGGCAATTGTTTTATTTATGAACGGTGTCGGTACATTGTTATTTATTGCGATTACAAAAGGAAAAGCGCCAGCTTACTTAGGAAGCTCGTTTGCGTTTTTAGGTCCGGCTGGAATCGTTATTGCGAAATGGGGATTCCCTTACGCATTAGGTGGTTTCGTTGCGGTTGGTTTTTTAGGCTGCATTTTAGCATTAGTGATCAAAAAGTTTGGGACAGATTGGATTGATGTCGTTTTACCACCAGCGGCAATGGGACCAGTCGTCGCTTTGATTGGTTTAGAATTATCGGGATCCGCTGCCAATACAGCAGGATTATTAGCAGAAACAGTGGATATGAATAATGTCATCATCTTCGTTGTGACATTAGGAACGGCCATTATTGGGAACTTATGCTTCCGTAAGTTTTTTGCGATTATTCCAATTTTGATTGCGGTGATCGCAGGATATGTAACTGCCGCAGTGTTAGGCGTTGTCGATTTTACAGCGATTCTACAAGCACCATTGATCCAAATTCCAAATTTCCAATTCCCGAAATTTTCTGTCAGTGCGATTATGACGATGTTGCCAGTGCTCTTGGTGATTACCTCTGAACACGTGGGACACCAAATCGTGACCAGTGAAATTGTCGGTCGTGATTTAATTAAAGAACCAGGTTTACATCGCACAATTTTTGCGGATAACTTTTCAACGATGATTTCCGGTTTTGTGGGTTCTGTTCCAACAACAACATATGGTGAAAACATTGGTGTTATGGCTTTGACAGGCGTGTATTCAGTATGGGTAATTGGTGGAGCAGCAGTTTTATCCATTTGTTGCGCATTTATCGGCCCACTTTGTGCATTGATTCAATCCATTCCATCAGCTGTTATTGGCGGAATTTCTTTCTTATTATATGGAATGATCGGTGTTTCTGGTTTACGAATTTTAGTAGACCGCAAAGTTGACTATGCCAATACAGTGAACTTAATTTTGACTTCTGTCATTTTCGTCATTGGACTTTCTGGAATCACAATTAAACTGGGTGACATTACTCTTTCTGGAATGGTTCTTGCGGCATTGACTGGAATTTTAATGTCATTGATGATTTACATTTTTGACAAGTGTCATTTATTAAACGAAAGCTCAAAAGCAGAATAAACTGTTTGGATCAACAATTTGAAATCATAAATGTTGAACCAATAAAAACTTCCCCAATTTTGAAACGAATGGATAACGTTCAATTTTGGGGAAGTTTTTTATTTGTCTTTGACCATCTTGAGAGTTCGCAATTTTATGGCTAGGGATTGCCTTGCAAAAGGTCACATGGAAAACATCATTGTGATGGTTATTCTATTTGATATTGATTGGTTAGCAACTTTGATGAGAATCAAAATCGGCGTAATGTTATGTCATTATTTCGATTTCTGTTCGGGATAACTTTTGTTGTTTTGATTGCTTTTGTGAAGCTGCACTTGATGACGTCGGCGGCGCACAATTAAGCGTTCAAAACTACCATTTTCAATAAATTCCGCAAGAGTATATTGTTCAAGCATCGTGACGGTACAGGCAAGATGTCCGGCGGTTTTTTGGTAGAGAGCAATTAAGGAAGGCGGTAAGACCATATAACTCAATCGCAAAGAAGAAGAGAGTGATTTTGAAAATGTATTGAGATAAATCACTTTTTGATGATGGTCTAAGGCATAAAGCGTTTGTAACATCGGCCCACTTTGAAAAAATTCAGAGTTAAAGTCATCTTCAATCAAATACCCCGCTTTATTTTTGATCCACGATAAATACGCTTTTCTTCTTGTTGGTGAAGCTTTAATCAAACCAGGGAAGCTCGAAAAGGGGGAGACATGTAAAAATTGACTTAGGGAGTTGGCAAGTTGCTCCAATTGAATTCCATCTTGATCGAGTTCGAGTTTTTCAATCGTCGCATTCGATGCTTGATACACTTGTTCAATGATGGGATAACAAGGAGATTCTAAAGCGACATGAAAATCTTCTTTGAACATACGACAAAGTAAGAAATATAATTCTTGGCTTCCAGAGGCAATGACGATTTGTTCAGGTTGAACGTTCATGGAACGATGGTGAACTAAGTAGTTGGCGATCACATTGCGCAAGCGATGACTGCCAGCGCCATGAGATGTTTGCAACAAATATTCTTGATCGCGAGACATCACCATGCGCATCGTTTTAAACCAAAGAGAGGCGGGAAAGTCGTGATCGGGCGTGGCAAGGTCCGGTTCTAAGGGATGAAGTTGGAATGGATTTTGTTTTTGAGGGCGAATATTTCCATCTAAAACAAAAAATCCTTTGCGCTCTTTTGCGACAATGTAGCCTTCTTGTTCCAATAAGCTTAAGGCTTGTTCAACCGTGGATAGTGAGAGATGCAAATCAAGGGCATATTGTCGTTTTGAAGGTAGTTTGTCGTGGGCCACAAATAATCCGGATTCAATATCATGGCGAATATGACGATACAAAGAGAGTGCTAATGGTTTTTCTAAGACGTAACTAATCATCTGGTCTGCTCCATTTTTCTTTTTCTGATTCTTTTGATCAGATCAGAAATGAGTATACTGGAAAACAAGTTCATTTAAAATGAAAAATCACGATCAACTTGATCGTAAGGAGTTATCGAATGAAAACAGCTTTAAAACAAACTGCTTATCCAACGCGCGGTTCAGTTGCCTGGATTACAACTTGCGCTTTCTTTATGGCACTCACAATTGCGCTCGCTAGTTTTGGGATCCCTGTTCCAGGGGGAGAATTATATTTATGTGATATTGCAATCACGACCGCTGCGATGTTATTAGATCCAATCGGCGCGATGTTAGTCGGTGGAATTGGCACATTTATTGGTGATGCCTTATATTATCCAGCACCAATGTACATTTCTCTTGTCGTTCATGGATTACAAGCCTTTACGATCAGTTGGTTTGCGCATAACACGTTTAAAAATAAACCGATCATTGGGGCAATTGTTGGCCTTGTTTTGGGGGTAGTCATTTTAGTGACGGGATATACGATCGGGAAAATCTATGTGTATTCGACAGTGGAATATGCGATCCTGAGTTTCCCATTTGAAGTGTTGCAAGGAACGATTGGGGCAAGTTGTGGCTTGATGTTGACGTATGGATGTCATTTGAAACAAATTTTTGAGAAAAGAGTAAATCGTCGTCGGTAAAGAATAAAGAACAAGGGGAGCAATACTTGCTCCTTTTCTTTTTGTTGGCGAAGGTTTACATCTTCTTTTATCTCATCCAAAATAGAAAATAATCATCAAAAATTTTAATTAAAAAGTTTGAATAAAAAAGAATGAGAAAGAGGACATCATGAACTATTGTGCAATTGTTTTAGCTGCCGGAAGTGGCAAGAGAACGGGATTGAATTTTAATAAAGTACTCTATCCTTATCAAGGACGACCGATTTTAGATTATTCCTTAGACGTATTTGAAGCAGATGATGAATGCAAAGAAATCATCGTTGTTGTGGCCGAACACGAAATTGAAGAGATGAAACAACAATTCATGCGGACGAAAACAAAGTTTGTGATAGGGGGAAATGAACGCCAAGATTCTGTATTCAATGGCTTGCAACAAACGAGTCAACCTTATGTTTTGATCCATGATGGCGCCCGGCCATTTGTGAGCGCCAATTTGATTGAACGGATTAAAACAGCCTTGCAAGATCATCGGGCCGTTGTTCCAGGCGTAGAAGTTGTCGATACGATTAAAGAAATCGATGAAAATGGCTATTTTTCTAAATCTTTAATTCGCTCAAAACTCAGAGCGGTTCAAACTCCACAAGCTTTTCAAACCGATTTGATTATGCAGGCCCTTCAAATCGTAAAACAAGATCATATTGCGGTAACTGATGATGCGATGGCAGTGGAATTGGTGATGCATGTCCAAAGTTATTGTGTAGAAGGGGAACTTGCTAATTTTAAAGTGACTTCGCCTTTGGATTTGCAGCAATTAGAGAACCAATCGCAAGCATAATTGTGACAAATTTGTCATTTTTAATTTTCGATTGCATAAAAAGTTTAAAATATAATTCAGAGTTTGATTCGAAAAATGTAAAAAACAATCGATACAATCATGCCAGTTAGGCGAGAAATCAATATGAAACCAATTGAATGTGAACGATTAACAAATATAGAAATGGGATTAAGCCAAGAAGAAGTCCAACGGGCAAAGGCGAATATTATTGAAACGAATCCCCAAAAATCAATCAAACAATTAGTGTTTGAAGAAATCTTTTCCTTTTTTAATATGATTAACTACATCTTAGCAGCGTTAGTCATCTATACCGGAAGCTATCGAAACTTATTGTTTATGGGAATAGTCGTTGTGAATACAACGCTGAGTTTGTATCAAAAAATTCACTCCCGTAAAATTCTCAACAAGCTTGCCTTGTTGAATGCCCAAACGTACACCGTCTTGCGCCAAGGCAAGCAAGATGTCGTAAACATGGATGAAATTGTCGAAGGCGATTTAGTCTATCTTGCTAGTGGTGCGCAAATTCCTTGTGATGGCATTGTGCGATTTGGCCAATGCCAAGTAAATGAAAGTTTATTGACCGGAGAAGCAGATGCTTTAGATCGCCAAGAACAGGACTCTTTATATGGAGGATGTTTTGTGGTGAGTGGAAAATGCATCATGCAAGCTGTTCTTGTAGGCGATCAACAATATATGGCTTCGATTTTAAAAGAAGCAAAACGAGAAAAAGCTTATCCAAGTAAACTTAGAGACTCCCTTGATTCTTTGATCAAGTTTTGTTCATGGATGATTTTTCCAGTCGGAGCGGCGCTTTTTATCAAGTTGTTTTTCTTCTCCAAAATATCACTCAATCATGCGATTTTAAATACTACAGCTTCGATGATCGGCATGATTCCAGAAGGTTTGATCATTTTAACTTCGACGGCACTTTTAACTGCAGCAGTAAGAATGGCGAGAAAAAAAGTGTTGATTCACGAGTTGTATTGCATCGAGAACTTAGCACGTGTCGACACGCTTTGTTTAGATAAAACAGGAACAATCACCAGTGGCAATATGAAAGTCAGCGATTTAGTGACGACATCCAATCACTATTCAAAAGCGGATTTGAAACAAATCATTGCCAATGTCACGCATGCCGTTGAAGATGAAAATTTAACTGCGCAAGCCCTCAGTCGTTATGTAGCAGATCTTGACGTGTCACAAAAAGCGAGCCAAGTATTTCCGTTTTCTTCTGCCAAAAAATGTTCGGGAGCAGTATTTTCAGAAGAAACGTATTATATCGGGGCTTATACCTTTTTGTTTGAACATACAGATCCTATAATCGTTAAACAAATTGAAGAATATGCTCAAAACGGAAATCGTGTTTTAGCCATCGCGAAAGGCAAAGTGACGACGACTTTGAATCAAGGGGATTATGAACTTTGCGGGCTGATTTTAATCGAAGATGAAATTCGCCCCAATGCGAAAAAGATTTTGGATTACTTCAAAGCAGAAGATGTGGATTTAAAAATTATTTCTGGAGATGATCCGACAACGGTTGGCGCAATTGCCAAACGGGCCGGAATTCAGAAAAAAGCGATTGATATGTCGTGTGTGAAGGAAGATGAAATTGGCCAAGTCGTTCAAGAATATTCCATCTTTGGTCGGGTCAGTCCGATTCAAAAGCGCATGATGGTAGAAGCTTTACAACAAGCAGGTCATACAGTGGGCATGACGGGCGATGGCGTGAATGATGTGATGGCATTGAAGCAAGCGGATTGTTCTATTGCGATGGGATCAGGAGCGCAAGCGGCAATGAGTGTTGCTTCTATGGTTTTATTAGAAGACCAATTTAAAGTGATGCCAAGTATCGTCGCTCATGGTCGTTGTGTCATTAATAATATTCAAAGAACGGCTTCACTCTTTTTAGTGAAGACGTTATTCTCCTTCCTTTTGACGGTTCTTACCGTCATTTGGATGCGAGAATATCCATTTGTGCCGATCCAATTGACTCTTGTCTCCTCGATTTGTATTGGTATGCCTGCGTTCTTCTTAACATTTGAACAAGATACAAGGCGAATTAAAGATCATTTTATGATCAATGTACTCTCACGAGCAGTACCGGGAGCGGTTGCCTTAAGTAGTATGATTTGTGTGTTGTATGTCTTGATGAATCTGGGTGTTTTTGGTCTAGGATTAAATGAGTTTAAAACACTCAGTACACTGCTTGCAATCGTCAATGGGGTATGTGTGCTCTATATGATTTGTTCGCCTCTTACGACGACGCGAATGGCAATTATCATCTTGAGTGTTGCTTGTGCAACGATTGCGATTCTCTTTATGCCTACTATCTTTATGCTGAAGCCATTTTCTTGGTTGGCGCTACTTTTAGTTCTTGGGCTTGGCGTAGGCGATGCAATATTAATGAGATGGTTAGTCTATTTACCTTGGAAAGAGATTCTTTCTCGATTTGCGTGGAGTAAATAAAAAATAAGCTTGCCCAGTAAGAAGAGGGCAAGCTTGTTTGGTTTATAGAGAAAGATTATCCTTCTACGCGAATGGATTTAATTTTTTGTTCTTGTAAAGGTCGATCAGAACGGTTGGTTTGCACATTGGCAATGTCATCAACAACTTCAATTCCGGAAGTAACTTTTCCAAATGCAGCATAATCACCATCTAACCATGGAGAATCTTGATGCATGATAAAGAATTGGCTTCCAGCAGAGTTTGGATTCATTGCACGAGCCATGGATAATACACCACGTGTGTGTTTAAGGTCGTTTTGTTTAAATCCATTATTGATGAATTCGCCATGAATTGTATAACCTGGACCACCCATGCCAGTTCCTTTTGGGTCGCCGCCTTGAATCATGAATCCTTTGATGACACGGTGGAAAATTAATCCGTCATAGAATCCTTCATTGGCAAGTTTTTCAAAGTTTTCTACTGTTTTAGGCGCTTTTTCTGGATACAGTTCGCCTTGAATTACATCACCATTGTCCATGGTGAGGATGAAAGTTTTACTCATATTTCCTCCTATTGAGTGAGATCAAAATCTACTTGCATTCTATTCTACCCAATTGTCCACTCAAATAAAGAAGATTTGAACAGGAAAACACAATTGGAAATCGTAAACGAACAAGAAAGGCAGAAGTGAAAGAAATCAGCTAAAATATAGAAGACAAAATCGAACAAGAAGGGAGTCGATCAAATGAAACGAATTTATTTATGTGCATTGAGTGATCCAGTAAAACAAGGACATCGTTTTGAACAATGGATTCCTATTCTTAAAAACTACGAGATCGAATTAGAAATTTCACCATTGATTTCAAAAGTCGTTACGCCAAAAGAAAAAGCGCAAGACTTTAATCATGCTTTGCGCAGTTGTCGTTATAGTTGGATTTTTGATGTGTCAGGGGGAAATCTCGCCAATCTTGTTTTACCTTATATCGATTACGACGTTTACCAACAAGCGCCGACTTATTATGCGGCATTTTCGGATGGAACATGCATCGTCAATGCGCTTGTTACGCGATCAAATAAAAAAGCGTTATTGTTCCCCATTTGGAATCAAGTCGAACTCGATCATATTGTACAAATCGTTCGCCAAGACCAATGCATTCCCAAAATTTTACCAGTAGCTAATGGACCACAATTTAGTCGCCATGCCCGTGTTTATGGTGGGAACATCCGTTGCTTTTTAAAATTGGCGGGAACGATTTACATGCCAGATTTAACGAATAGCTTTTTGTTTTTGGAATCGGCAAGCACAAGTTGGTATGCCATGAACTCCATGGTCCATCAACTGTATCAAATGGGGGCGCTCGATTCGATTGGTGGGGTCATTTTTGGACGCTTTAATCAGATTGAAAAAGAATTTGGATATGATCGGCAAACGATGCTGACCAAGATGAAACAATTATTTGAAGAGCTTTGCCCGGGCCGTTTATTGTTTTTTGAAGCACCACAAATTGGCCATATTCAAGATAGTGAAGGAATTTGGATTTCAGTCGCCAAGCCATTTTATAAACAAACAGATCCCGACTTGGTTGTCCAAACACCAACCCCTAAAAAAGTAGAACAGGCAAGGCTGAATCCACAAGCTAAACCAACAGTCAAACCAAGCTCCCCGGTTTTAGGGGCAACGCAAAAACCAACAAGTACCATTATCCCGGCACCAGATAGTCAATCGCGACGTATGGCATTTTTGAAAAAACGGGCGAATCAAAGAAAAGAAAACGAATAGAACTGACCGATTCATGCGATCAACTTAGAAAAAGGAGGAAGAAATGGCAACAAAGCAAGATGAAAATAAACCTAAAAAATCTTCTTCCCGTCAATCAAAACCAATTGAACCTTGTGAATTAGATGTACTGAAACTCACACCAACGCAAAAACAAATCTTAGCCCATAAACGGATCCATACATTTAGCGAACTCATTCATACTTATCCTTTGCGCTATACCCATATTTTACCGAGTGATCAATGGCAGGATGGCGATGAAGTGTTATTTGAAGGAATTGTCCAAAGTGTGAAAAGTAATCAACGCGTTTCTCGAGGACGCGTAGTCACCCGATTGAAAGTGTGGTTTGATCATAAAGAATTTGATGTCTCTATTTTCTCATATGGCTATTTTCCAGCGATTAGCCAAGAAGATCAATTGACGATTTGTGGAATTTTTCATGAACCCAATACGATTGGTTCCTTATGGACAAGTCGCCAACCTTTACCAGAAGGGTATGCCCTTTATCCTAATTATTCCATGCCCCCAAAAGTCAGACGCGATACGATGATCCGGATTATGGATAAAGCAATGGATTATGTGGATACCATACCCGATCGCGTTCCGCAAAGACTTCGCGAAAAGTATCGCTTGCTCAAGCAAAACGATGCGTTGCGCTATGTCCATAAACCACAAAGTGAACAACAACTCTATCAAGCCGTGCGCTCTTTAAAATATGAAGAATTTCTTTGTTTCCATTGTGCACGATTGATGCAGTCCGAACGGATTGAAAAAGAAGCCAAAGTATTTGATACCGAAATGATTGAGCGAAAAATTCGCTCTCTTCCTTATCCTCTAACGCCAGACCAGCGTAAATCCATCGATCAAATCTTGGCCGATATGCGCGAATCCATCGCCATGTATCGACTATTGCAAGGGGATGTGGGTTGTGGAAAAACGATCGTTGCCGCAATGGCTGCTTATGCCTGTGCTTTAGCCAATCAACAATGCGCTTTGTTGGCGCCAACAGAAATTTTGGCCCGCCAACATGTCAAAAGCTTTGAAGGACTCGGCATTCCGGCAACGCTATATTGTTCTTCTTTAAAAGCGAATGAGAAACGAAAAATATTACGAGATTTAAAATATGGAAAAATTCAAATTGTCGTCGGGACCCATTCTTTATTCCAAGAAGCTGTTGAATATGACAATTTAGGATTAGTGATTGCCGACGAACAACAACGCTTTGGGGTTTTACAACGCCGATCTCTTATTGAAAAAGGTCATCAACCCGATGTGTTATTGATGTCTGCAACACCTATCCCTAGAACCGCGGCGCATTTTATCTATGGCGATATCGATTTGTCTGTCATTCATACGATGCCACCCGGGCGCATGCCGGTTTTAACAAAATATTTTGAGTCTTCTTCGATGAAGCCGGTTTTAGGTCGAATTATAGAAGGGATTGAAAAAGAAGGACGCCAAGTCTATGTTGTTTGTCCAGCGATTGAAGAAAATTTAGAGGAAGAAGTCACTGCGGCCAAGAAAATCCATGAAGGGATGGTCTCCGTATTTAAAGATCGCATTTCTGTTGGTTTATTGCATGGCAAGATGACTACCGAACAAAAAGAAGATATTATGCAAGAATTTAAAGCGGGAAAAATTCAAATTCTTGTTTCAACGACAGTCATTGAAGTCGGAATCGATGTGGCCAATGCGACGATGATGGTGATTTATGATGCTCATCGTTTTGGATTGTCGACTTTGCATCAGCTTCGCGGGCGTTGTGCAAGAGGGAAAAAGCAAGGGGAATGTTATCTACTATCTTCTTCAAAAACACCAGAATCCAAACTACGCCTTAAAAAGATGGAAGAGCTGGATAATGGCTTTGATTTATCTGCTTATGATTTAGAACTGCGTGGTCCTGGCGATATTTTAGGAACAAGACAATCAGGACTTCCGGCTTTTATTTTGGGCGATGCCAGCAAAGATTTAAAGATGATGGATTGTTGTGCATATGATGCCAGAGAGATTTTAGCGAATCCCCAAGATGAACAAAATCGCAATATGATGGCTTATCTAAGCTTAGTTCGCGATAAAGTTACCATTGACTAAAGAATTTTTGATGATCAAAAAGTGTAAAGAGGATTGGCGTTTGCGATCAAAGCGAAGAAAAAATATAGGCAATTTGTATATGAAGATTTGCTCCTTTATTTAGGTGGGCAGATCTTCTTTTTTTATACGGTGATAGCATCCTTTTTATCTTTTTAAATGACATAGATTTCTCCTTAAGATAGAGCGGATTTTTGCTCGATACTTGGAACGTCATTAAATAAGCATTCTACGTTTCAAATCTGCGGTTAGATACAATTCAAATAGATTTATGATAAATAAAGTTGTATGAAACTGAAGAAATCCGTTGCTTTGAATAAAAAAAACGTTTTAAAATGTAATTAACAATTGTACTGATCTTATATCAAGGTTGGTTGCTTTACCCTAGGGTCTACTACAAATAGAGTTGTTGTCATTGCAAAAAAGCTATATTGAGTAGCTTGGAAAGTGAGATCATTAAAATGACAAAAAATAAAATGAAATGTGCTGGGACTGCATGTCTTTCTGCGCTTTTGTTTGTAGGTGTACCTCTAGCTCCGATTAGCATGACAAGAACTGTTTAAGCAATGGATTGATGATAATTTTGATTATCATTCCAACAAGTAGTAAAGGGGATGAACCGCATGAAATATTGGACACCAATAAATTCATTGCGCTCTGGAACGATTCAGGCCATGATTTTTGTTGATACTTTAAAATCTTGGTTTGAAACAGGAAATTGGATTTTAAAAGTCATTTCAATTATTCTGCTATTCTCATATCTGTACAATGACTCCGTTACAAATCCAAATTATAAGCTGAGGCCGCTGCTAAAAAAATGGACGGATGCGATCAGTGCGAAGTTAAAGTCTTTGCCGGTCCTCAATAAGTGGACTTATTTTGATTGGTTTATGTTCGTTGTCATGGGATTAAACATCTATTTTGTGTGGTCACAAACGGAGGATAATGGTTTTCGGGTATTGTCGATTGCTATGGTGGTTGCCTATGTCTTATTAAGAACTATAGAAATATTAACAACCGATAAAAATTAGAACCAAACAAGATTTAGAGCCAAAAGAAGCATTAAATGGATAAAAGATTAAAGTGTATAGATCCTCTTTTAGTCGATACTCGAAATAAGAGAAACGACGGAAAGGGGATCTTTTTGTTGTAGGGAATAGATTGGAAGTTGATTAGTTTGGCTCTAGGTTAAAAATAGAAAACAGTCCTCTTTCGAAGACTGTTTTCTTGTCCATTGTTGATTGAATCGATTTTAGAATGCTTTTGTGATCGCTTCTTTTAAAGCATCAAAATCAGGCTTTTCAATCGTTCCTGATTCGATGGTCATCGCATCTTTAGTTGGTGCATTGGCATAGCGAGGAATGATGTGCACGTGGAAGTGATCGACAGTTTGGCCAGCTGCTTCACGACAATTGGCTAAAATATTGACACCATCGCAAGGTAATCCTTGAATCATCGCATTTCCGATTTTTTGAGCAATCGCAAAAATTGTGCCGAGCTTTTCGGTTGGATATTCGAGTAAAGATGCCGCATGAGTTTTCGGTAAAATGAGAACATGTCCTACACTAGCAGGGTTGATGTCAAAAATTACGCGAACTTCTTCATCTTCATAAAGGGTCGTGGATGGAATTTCACCATTCGCAATTTTACAAAAAATACAATCCATGATTGTCATCCTTTCTGATTGTTGAGTATGTTTATACAACTTTTTTTCTATAAATCTTATTGTACTGATTTTTTTGAAAAACGAGAAAAAACGACAAGATTTATTCTGATTTGAAAAAATCAAATTCTATAAATGAACAATCCCTAACGATTATGGACATTGAAAGAAGTTACATTCTTGAATTTATCTCTAAATTTTGTACTTGCATTCTAGGAAATGTATAATTTATAAGATATATCCTTTGATTGCCGATCCATAAAAACGTCGTGATTGACGATAGGGGAATCGACAATGAAGTCGTCAATAAACGTGAGGATTTAAAATGATAAAAATGCAAGTATCACAAGTGGCTCAAGTCGTTTCGGGCACACTTGTTCATATTGACCCTGATTTTGAGATTTGTGGTGTCGTTACGGACTCTAGAGTTGTCCAGGCGGGAATGTTATTTGCGCCAATTGTTGGGGCACGTGTCGATGGTCACGATTTTGCGCTGCAAGTGATGGACCAAGGTGGCGTAATGTTCTGGCAAAAAGATCATGCCCATATTCCGGAAGGTACAAGAGCAATCGTTGTGGACAACGTGGTAGACGCACTTGGACAATTGGCGAGTGCTTGGTTAAAACAGATGAATCCACTTACGATTGGGATTACGGGTTCCAATGGAAAAACATCCACAAAAGATTTTTGTGCCGATTTATTTGGATCGACATGGAAGACATGGAAAACCCAAGGCAACCGCAATAGTGAAATTGGCTTACCGCTAACCATTTTTGAAGCGGACTTAGATACAGAAGTTTTGATTCTTGAAATGGGGATGGAAAACAAAGGTGAGATTGAGTATCTTTGTTCCATTGCGCCATTGGATATTGCGGTAATCACATCAATTGGCAGCGCCCATATGGAAAATTTGGGTTCCAAGCTCAATATTGCGCGGGCAAAATGTGAAATCGTTTCTTCTTTAAAACCGAATGGAACGTTTATTTACCATGCCGCAAGTGAAGAAATCCAACAAGCGGTTCGTGAGTTAACGATGGATCCGACTTGGGCAGTCATTCCTTATGGACCGCATACAGAATATGAACCAAAAGATCTTGGCTTCTCTCGCAAAGGTCTAACCTTTATGTTAGATGCGCTAGCAAGTCAGCCGTTCTTTATTCCAAGTGTTAATATGGTACAAGCCGATAATGCGACAGCAGCTTTATTGGTCGCAAAAGCCGCAAAAATTCCCGAAGAAAACTGGTATGTGGCTTTAAGCAATGCACATTTAACACCAATGCGTGGCGATATTCACGCTTGGCACAATTCCTGTATTTTCGATGATACTTATAAATCAAATCCGGAAGCTTGTCAGCGTGCCATTGAAACGCTGATCAAGATCCCAGCCGATCTGCATATTGCGGTATTATCCGATATGCTGGATTTAGGTGAACAGGAAAATGAACTTCATGCTCAAATTGGTCGTTTTGCAAGCGAAGTGGGCGTAGATATTTTGTATACATGGGGTGAATTATCGAAGCACACTCATGATGCATTCACAAAACAAAAGAAACATTTCGAATCGAAAGAAGATATGATTCGTGAACTCAAAACATTTGCCAACCAAAATAGCGCAATTTTGGTAAAAGGTTCACGAGCAATGAAAATGGACAGCGTAGTGCAAGGCTGTCTAGAAGGAGAATAGTATGGAAAAAATTCGTCTTGGCGTCATTTTTGGCGGTCAAAGTTCAGAGTATAGCGTGTCTTTGCACTCCGCAGCATCTGTTTTACGTTCGATTCATACAGATCGTTACGAAGTTGTGATGATTGGGATCACATTACAAGGTGGTTTCTACCACTACACAGGATCGATTGATGATCTTGAACACGATCATTGGCAAAATGAAGAACATGCAAAACCAATTGCTTGGGTTCATGGCGGAATGGTTGAACGGGAAACGAACGAGATGATTTCTCTCGATTGTTGCTTGCCTATTTTACATGGTAAAAACGGAGAAGATGGTGCCATTCAAGGACTATTAACTTTACTTGGTATTCCTTGCGTAGGTTGTGATCTTTTAGGTTCTGCCGTATGTATGGACAAAGAAGTGATGCACCGTTTATTTGATCAAGCGAACATTCCTGCTGCTCCATATATTTGTTTACATGGGGAAGATCCATTGATGTCTGCTGATGAAGTAGAAAAGATTATTCCTTTGCCATGGTTTATTAAACCATGTAATGCCGGAAGCTCTTATGGAGTTCATTATGTGGACAATAAAGAAGAGTATGAACAAGCTGTTGCAGATGCGTTTAAATATGATGGACGCAAAAAAGTGCTTGTTGAAGGGGCAATTGATGGCTTTGAAATCGGTTGTGCAGTTTTAGGGGATGAAGCCTTAGTTACAGGTGAAATCGATGAAATCGAAATGGCCGGAAAAATCTTTGATTTTGCCGGAAAATACGAAATGAAAGATTCTGCTATCTATTGTCCAGCGCGCATTAAAAAAGAAAAATCAGATGCTGCAAAAGAATTAGCAAAAAAAGTATTCCGCGTTTTATGTTGTCGCGATATGGCTCGTGTCGATATGTTCATTAACGAAAAAGGCGAAATCTTAGTGAACGAAGTGAACACCATTCCAGGATTTACGGCAACAAGCCGTTATCCATCCATGATGAATGCTGCAGGAACAGAATTTGGCGATTTAATTGATACTTTGATCGATTTAGCGATGCAAAAAGAGATCCAACTATGATAGAAATCGACAAACAAAGAACGTGGGCGCAAATTCATTACGATCGAATTGCGCATAACGTCAAAGAAGTTCAAAAGTTAATTGGAAACACGAAGATTATGGGCATTGTGAAAGCAAATGCTTATGGTCATGGTGCTGTACGTTGTACGCAAGAACTCAAAAAAGCAGGGGTCGACTATTTTGCGGTAGCTTGTTTGAGTGAAGCGCAACAGTTACGCCAAGCCGGAATCGAGGATCCAATTTTGATTTTGGGTTATACGGCGCCTGCTTGTTTTGATGAATTAGCCCAAGGTCATTTTGTTCAATCCGTTGTTTCTTATGACTATGCGAAAAAACTGAATGCATATGGTCTTGCTCACAATATGAAAATGTCAGTGCATGTCAAAGCGGATACCGGTATGAATCGAACTGGAATTTTATATGAAGATGGACAAAAAGATTTCGAACAAATTTGCGAAGTGTATTGGATGAAAGGTCTCGATGTACAAGGGATCTTCTCGCACTTCCCGGTCAGTGATGATTTAGGTTGTGACAGCAAAGTCTTCACAGAAAATCAAATTCGTCTATTCAACGAATTAGTCGATCGTTTAAAAGCGCAAGGCATTGAACCAGGATTACGTCATATTCAAAACTCATATGGTATTTTGAACTACAAAGATTTAGGAATGGATTATTGCCGTCCTGGTCTTTTATATATGGGTGTGACGAGTGATGATACGATCGAAATCGAATCGAATCCGGATTTTATTCCAATTTTAGAATGGAAAACAAAAGTTTCTTTAGTCAAAGATGTACCAGATGGGGCAACGATCTCTTATGGGCGTCACTACACTTGTCATGGCACAAGACGAATTGCTTCTTTGGCGATTGGTTATGCGGATGGATTATCCCGTATGTGTAGTAATCAAGGTTTAAATGTTTCAATTCGAGGCCATCTTGTTCCGATTGTCGGCAACATTTGTATGGACCAATGCATGGTCGATGTTACTGGTTTTGATGATATCGTTGAAGGCGATGTGGCCACATTGGTCGGAAAAGATGGGGATCAAATTTGCAAGGTGGATGAAATCAGTCGCCTGGCTAAAACGATCAACAATGAAACACTCAGTGCGATCACAAGTCGTGTTGTTCGCATCGATCAAAATAACGAACTTGCAAAGTAAGCAAGGACGATATAAAACATTCAAACAAGCGAAAAGCTTGTGAATGAAGGAGGGAATTCTTTGGCAAAACTAAAACAATATCCAGCTATTGATATCGCCAAATATGTTGCGGCAATGCTGGTCGTTGCCATTCATACATTTCCTTTTGTGGATTTTAATCCAGCATTTAACTTGTTCTTTATTTCCACAATTGGACGTTTAGCCGTTCCGTTCTTCTTTGTGTGCAGTAGTTTCTTTCTGTTTCGCAAAGTCAACCAAGTTCACTTGCGTTCGATTCAAGCTAAAGAAATCGTGAAAAAATGGTTTGTCCGTATTGGCGTACTGTATTTGATCTGGACGGTGATTTACTTACCGTATACGATTTGGAACTACGCTCAAGCTGGTTTTTCACTCAGTGGTCTATTAGGTTGGATCCGTGATTTCTTTTTGAACGGTTCTTATTACCATCTTTGGTTTTTACCAGCATTAATGCTCGGTATGGCGATTGTATGGTGGTTATATACAAAAAAAGGCGTGATCTTCACGCTTGAAGTCTCTTTGATTTTATATTTTATCGGCTATTTGATTAATATCTTTGGTCCGATTTGGGAAAGCTTACCTTACATTTCTATTGTGTATGGTTTCTTTGTCAAAATGATCGTGACGGCACGTGATGGATTTTTCTTTGCGCCACTCTTTATTGGGATTGGCTTGATGTGCTCACAAATGCGTCGTCCAAATTTAAAAGCTTGCTCGATTGGGTTTGCGGCTTCTTTCATTGGTTTGATTTTAGAAGTTTGCGTATATTCGGCACTGGGCGTGTTAAGTGATCAGTCCAGCATGTTTTTGATGTTAATTCCTGCATTATATTTCTTTATGAATATGATGCTTCAAATCAAAATGCCCAAAAAAGCGGTTTATGTAAAAATGCGGCAGGAATCGACTCTCATTTATGTCAGCCATATCCTTTTCGCGCGCCTGCTGCTATTAGTCATTCCGGAATATCATCTCGTTGTGTACTTAGTGACTCTTGCACTTGCACAATTTTTTGCGAGTACGGTTCTTAGGTTGAGTGATAAATATCCATGGCTGAACTGGTTAATGTAATATGATTCGAGTTCATCAAGTAAAATGTACAGATCCCAAGGATATTGAAGGCGCTCTTTTAAAGAAGTTGAAAATGTCCAAACAGGATCTTTTAAGTTGGAGCGTTCACCGTAAATCGGTGGATGCAAGGAAACAGAAGGTCCTGTTTTCCTTTATTATTGACGCTGAAGTTCGTCATCCCCAAAAATACTTATCCAATCCCGATGTTCGCATCGCACCCGACGAAAAGTTTACGTATACCCCAAAAGGAAACGTGCCACTGTCCAATCGTCCTGTAGTTGTCGGATTTGGACCGGGAGGAATGTTTGCGGCATTATTATTAGCGCAAATGGGATATTGCCCACTCGTTTTAGAACGGGGCAGTGAAATTGACAAACGTACCGAAGACGTTCATCGATTTTGGCAAGAAGGAATTCTCGACCCTCAATCGAATGTTCAATATGGTATGGGTGGAGCAGGGGCTTTTTCAGATGGAAAACTGACGACGCGATCGAAGGATTTAAAAGCACGAAAAGTGTTTGAAGAGCTGGTTCGCTTTGGCGCAAGTCCAGAAATTTTATATCAACAACATCCTCATATCGGAACCGATGGGTTTGTTAAAATTGTGAAAGCCCTCAAACAAGAAATTGAGCATTTAGGGGGCCAATTTTTATTCGATGCCCAATTTGATGATATGCGAGTGAAGGATAATCGCATTGTTGCTTTACATATTCAAGATCATGGATGGATCGATTGCCAAGCACTGATTATTGCGATGGGCCATTCAGCAAGTGATACGATTCGCATGCTCAATGAAAAAGGCTTAGCGATGGAAAGTAAGCCATTTGCGATTGGGGTTCGAATTGAACATGATCAAACGTATATCAACCAGGCGATGCTCAAAGATCGTGCTAACGATCCGACTTTAATTCCGGCACGCTATCAAGTCACTCAAACCGTTTCCACCAACAAAGGTGTCTATAGCTTTTGTATGTGTCCGGGAGGGTATGTTGTTGCGGCAAGTAGTGAACCGAATACCGTTGTTGTCAATGGCATGAGCTATTCCGATCGTAGTGCAGAGAATGCGAATGCCGCATTACTTGTGCAAGTCGATCAAAGTGATACTGGGCCAGGCTTATTTGCCGGCTTGGACTATCAAGAACAACTTGAACATGCGGCATATGATTTGACGCACTCTTATCGTGCACCGATGCAAAAGGCAAAAGATTTTGTGCAAGGGGTCATGACGACACGTTTTGATGGCATCCAACCAACGTATCCATTAGGTCATGTTTTTATTGATTTCAATACTTTTTTACCGCCGGTTATCGCCAAGTCATTAAAAGAAGCACTGCTTGCATTTGAACAAAAAATCCCGGGATTTATTGACGATGCGATTTTGACGGGTGTTGAAACACGCAGTTCTTCTTCCATTCGCGTTTTAAGAGACAAAACGTCTTTACAAGCGACTGTGCAAGGAGTTTACCCTTGTGGAGAAGGTGCAGGTTATTCCGGAGGCATTACGACATCGGCCATTGATGGATTACGATGCGCAATGGCGTTAATGGACCACTTTGACAAGCCTTCTTTACAATCGGTAGAATAAAATTATGAGTATTTTATTTCCAAAAATGACGGTGCGATCTTTTCAAACTCTCGATCTCAACCGACTAAAGGATCAAGGGATTCAAGTCTTATTTATCGATGTCGATAATACCATCACAACCGAGCAAAACGAGGGCATTTCTAAAGAAGCGCATCAGTTTATCTTGGATGTAAAACGGATTGGAATTGAACCAGTGATCTTTTCCAATAACTTTAAATTTCATATTGAACGAGTATTAGGCGGTTATCCAGATGTGGCATTATGCACATTTGTTTGTAAGCCACTGCCCTTTGCCTATTTGTGGCAAATGGCGAAAAGAAAAATGAAACCTAGTCGTTGTGCTGTGCTTGGAGATCAATTGTTTACCGATATTCTCGGGGGCAACTTTGCGCGTACCTTTACAATTTTGACCAAGCCACTGACAAAATTAGAGCGCAATGACACCAAAATTATGCGTTGTTTAGAAAATCTTGTTTATACCCGCTGGGAGAAACAAGGCAAAATAGCACGGGAGGACGATTATGTCAGAATTCTGTAAAGGATGTGGCGTAAAGCTACAAAATGAAGATCAAAATGCGATTGGCTATACGCCATCATTAGATGCACCTTATTGCCAACGTTGCTTTAAATTGCGTCATTATGGAGATTTGACCATTAATATGCAACAAGGAATTGCGACTGAACAAACGCTCAAAAAAATAAACGATCTAGAAGGTGTGATTTTCTGGACTGTTGATTTATTTAATTTAGAAAGTAATTTAGTCAGTCGCATCAATCGCCGATTACCGGGTAAAAAAATTGTTTTAGTTTTAACGAAACGAGATGTTTTACCACAAACGCTTAGTGATGCAAAAATTTATCGATATATCGAACAGCGTCTTGCCCAAGAAGAAATCGAAGTGGTGGATGTCATCATTGCCGGTTATATGCTTAAAGATGGAGGCAAATGCGAAGAAGTTCTCGATGAAATCCACGATGCTGTTAAGCGCTATGCCCACAATCAAAACGTCATTTTTATGGGTATGGCCAATTCTGGAAAATCAACACTCGTGAATAAACTATTAGGTTCAGCAGATTTAACGATTTCGCGAAATCCAGGAACAACATTAGATGTGATTGAACGCGATTGGGATGGTCGTAAATTATATGACACTCCCGGATTGGAAGATGCAAAATCGTTATTGACATATTTGCCAAGTTTAGTTTTAAAAGAAGTGATTCCGACTAAACCATTAAAGCCTTATGTTTCCCAAATCTATGAAGATCAATCTTTTGCGGTTGGTGGACTAGCAAGGTTAGATGTGATGTGTAAAGGAAAAGCAAGTGTTGTTGGTTATTTCTCTTTATCCGTACCGATTCATCGCGGAAAACTCGATGATGCCGATCGCTTATGGAAAGAGCATTTAGGGGGATTATTATCACCAAATATCGATGACACACCGCAAACAATGAAAGCATGGAACGGTCCATGCATTAAACCAAAAGAAAAAATAGACGTGGTGATCCATGGCTTGGGTTGGTTTTCACTGACTGGAAATATTCGCGAAGTGCGAGTTTATGTCCACCAAGGCATTCAAGTCACCTTTAGAAAGGCTATGATTTAATGTTAAATTCCCAAAACAAAAAGAAATTACGTACGATGGCACAAACTTTGCCCGCTTTACTTCAAATTGGAAAAGGAGATTTATCCGATAACTTTTTTGAAAATCTCGACTCTGATTTAGAAGCGCATGAACTTGTGAAAGTTTCGATGCAAAAAACATCCAGCCTGACTGTTCGTGAAGCAGCAATTGAATGTGCGGCACAAACAGGCAGTGATGTCATTCAAGTGATTGGACGCACATTTACTTTGTATCGTCCAAGTAAAGAAAATAAATTAGGAATTAAAGAATAATGACGAAAAAAGTCGCATTACTAGGAGGATCATTCGATCCGATTCACAACGGTCACATCGCAATGGCAAAAGCAGCGATTGATCAGTTAGAAGTGGATGAAGTTTGGTTTGTCCTTGCCCATCAGGCTCCACTTAAAGAGTTCAAACCGACAAGTGACGAACATCGTTTAGCGATGTTGCAACTCGTTTGTAAACAACATCAACAATTTAAAGTTTGTGATCTGGAATTACATCGACAAGGAACAAGTTATACGATCGATACGTTGCGCGATTTGCATCAACAATATCCTGACTATCAATGGTTTTGGATTTTAGGGGCAGATCAACAAGCGCAATTTGAACAATGGAAAGATTGGCAAGAACTGCTAAAACTTGCCACATTTGTGGTTGTCGATCGCAATGACCATCTCAAAAAAGATGGCGTTCGCAAGCAGTTTGTCATGGTTGCGATGCATCCCGTCGATGTTTCGTCTACGCAAGTTCGCCAAGGAAAACGACTCAACCTCATCCCCAAAGAAGTTCGCCAATATATTGTGGATCATGAACTATATTTAGAAGATTGGGTATCTGCACAGATGAATCCACATCGCTTTGCGCATTCTAAAAGTGTAGCGAAAGTTTGTATGGATCTAGCAAAAGCCCATCATTTGGATGTGCATAAAGCATATTTAACAGGCTTGTTTCATGATATTGCTAAAGATCTTCCTAAAAAAGAGGCGGAAAAGTGGATTCAAGACTGTTTCCCGCAGTATATGGAAGAACCAAAAGCAATTTGGCATGGCTATATTGGTAGTGAAGTAGTGCGCAGACTGTATGGCATCGAGGATGAACAAATTCGCAATGCCATTTATCATCACGTCAAAGGATTAAGTGATGAACCTTATGCGATGATGGTATTTATCGCAGACAAAATTGATCCTTTACGCGGATATGATTCCAGTGCTTTATATCAAGCAAGCATGTCTGATTTAGCGCTTGGGTTTCAAAAAGTAAAAGAAGAAAACGCAGCATATTTGAAAAAACAAAATATTCAAGGCGTTTGATTGGATACAGAAAGGATAGAGAACATGGCTCAATATGAAACACTCGGTCATTACTACGATGCTTTAGTTGGTGATGATCATGCTTGTGATCAATGGGTGGATTGGATTGAATCCTTTCATCCGGGCAAAACATTTTTAGAACTTGCTTGTGGAAGTGGCGAAATCACCGCCCGTTTAGCAAAAAATCATCAAGTGAGTGCATTAGATCTTTCGGCAAGTATGTTAGAGGCCGCAAAAACAAAAGAAGAAGCCAATCAAATTGAATTCTTCTTGCAGGATATGCGGAATTTAGCCAACTTTGGCCAGTTCGATACGATTGGATGCTTTTGCGATTCATTTAACTATTTAATTGAAGAAGCAGAAGTCCAAGATTTCTTCAAACAAATTCATGATCATTTAAATGAAAACGGATTGTTTCTTTTTGATAGTCATGGCAACGAACGTCTGCAAGAATTTGCGGATGAATATGAAGAAGCCGGAACATTTGATGACGGCACACAAGTTCAATGGGTGATTAGTGCAGAAGGGGATTTGATTTATCAAGATTTTGCCTTCTTTTTAAATGGCACTAGTGGAGTGATCCAAGAACATCACTTACAACGTGTTTACCCCTTAGAAAAATTACTTGCTTGGCTTGACCAAGCCGGCTTTGAAGTGATCTCTTGTGTGGGTGACTTTGGTTTAGAACCACTCGAAACTTGCGAGAAATACTTTATCGCCGCTCGCAAAATTTAGAATTATGAACATAAAAATACGGAGGTAAGTATGATTGGATTAATTGCAGCAATGAATTCGGAAATCAATGCCGTGACGGCAAAGATGAATGAAGTAAAAATTACAAAAGTAGGAAATGTTGAATTTAGAGAAGGCCAATTACAAGATGAACAAATTGTTATTGCCTTGTCGGGTGTAGGAAAAGTGAATGCCGCAATCGCAAGTACTTTGATGTGCCATCTCTATCCAATCGATGCCCTTCTTTCCATTGGCGTTGCTGGTGGTTTACAAGATGAACAAGAAGTAGGCGATCTTGTGATCTCTGATGCAGCGATTCAAGTAGACTTTGATACATCCGCATTAGATGGTCCAAGTGGAATTGGCATGAAATTTGATGCAGATTTAAACTTGGTCAATCGTGCCAAACAAGTTGCGCAAAAAACAAATCTGAAATGGCGCGTCGGGACAGTTGCAACACAAGATTTATTTTTAGCGTCAAAAGAAGATTATGAATATTTAATGTCACGCTTTTCGCAAGCAGCATGTAATGAAATGGAAGGGGCATCCGTTGCACAAGTCGCAACAAGCTTCCATGTCCCATTTTTAATTTTACGCACATTATCCGATGTCGTAACACACGAAGGAAATCCAGTGGAATTTGAAACGTTTGAAAAACAAGCAGCATTGCAAGTAGCGGATTTCTTTGAAGAGTTTTGTAAGAAAGGCGAATGATTGATTAAAAAGCCCCATCTCGTGGGGCTTTTTTGATTGGATCCCTCGCTTTTCGTATAATAGTAAAGAATGTGAAAAAACAACGTTCAATTGAAGAGAAACGCCTATGAATAAAGATCGTAAAACAGAAAAAGATACGGAAAATAAAAAAACACAATTTAATGTGCGGGATCATTTTGATGCAAAATTTGAGGAACCAGCCAAACCCCAAGAAGCAATACAGAGTGATCAAGATTCACAAAATAAAAAGGCCACAAAAGAAAAGGGTGCAAATGAGAAAAAGGACAAAAAAGAACCAGCTAAACAATATTGGGGATGGGGAGTCACTTTAGGCTTATTTGCGACTCTCATTTTGATTATTGCCGTTTTATGGGCACTTTTTATTAGTGGACCGGCGCGTATTGAAGATGCCACCAATAAAGCAGTGCAAGAGCGGATCACTCAACAAGTAGCGGATATCCAAGGCTTGCGTCAAACTAAATTCGATTATGTCACTTGGCAAGGATATAACGAATCGACATTATATTGGTTTGATGCGACAGGAACGCAGATCACGCAACGCGATTTATCCACGCTCAACTACCAACAAGCCAGAGACAAAGCTTTAGCAGACTATAATCTGGACGCAACAACCGTGGAAGTGGCTTATGGTTATTCCGCACCGGTATATCGCTTAGAAAATAAAGAACGCATTTTGATGTTAGATTATGACACCCTTGAATGGGTTTATGAAAGGAAGACTGGCTATGCCAACAACGAATGAATGGGAGAAACCATGGTTTAATCGCGGATATTGGATTTTTGAACATCTTGAAGATTTCCATTTAGAAAGCGACGAAACTTTAGTTTTGATTGTGATGAACTATTTAATGGAAACGAATCAAACAATTGATCCAGATATCCTTTGTGCAAAGACCAATTTAAGTGCGAATCGACTCGATCAATGTCTGAGTTCGTTATCGGAAAAAGGCTACTTTACGTATGGCATGAAAAACAAACAACTCGTTTTCTCGCTGGATGGATTGTTTGAATATCAACCACAAAAAGAACAAAAAATCTTTTCGAAAACGTTGTTTTCACAATTTAGTGATGAGTTTGGACGGCCATTATCAAGCTCAGAAATGGATCGATTGATCGATTTAGGAAATCAATTTGAAGAAAGTATGATTTTACATGCACTCGATGAAGCAAGTGCCTATAATAAACGCTCGCTAAACTATGTCGAGGCAATGCTGGCCAATTGGAAGCGAAAAGGCTTAGATGCCCAAGATATTGAAAGTGGAAAACGATAATGAATGCAGATCTAATCATCGATCAAATCGAACAAATATTCCCCGATGCGAAATGTGAATTAATTCATGACACGCCATTTCAATTGTTGATTGCGGTGGTGTTATCTGCCCAAACAACAGATGCTTCAGTCAATCGTGTCACGCCAGCATTATTTGCGCAGTGGCCAGATAGTCAATCTTTGATGAATGCGGATATTCATGATGTTGAACAAGCAATACGCACCATTGGCTTATATCGCACAAAAGCGAAAAACATCGTCTTGTTAGCAAAAGCGTTACATGAACAATTCGATGATCAAGTCCCAAGCACATTTAAAGAACTCCAATCTTTACCTGGAGTGGGGCGAAAGACAGCCAATGTAGTCCGTTCCGTCGCTTTTGATATTCCTTCTTTTGCGGTGGATACCCATGTCGAGCGGGTTTCTAAACGTTTAGGACTTGCAAAAGTGGAAGATGATCCTTTAAAAGTAGAAGAAAAACTGCGCCGCAAAGTATCGCGTGCCCGTTGGAATCAAGCGCATCATGACATGATTTTCTTCGGCCGCTATTTTTGTATGGCTAGAAATCCGAAATGTAACGAATGCCCATTTGCCGACTTTTGTAAAAAAGATAAATTAGTTGCCTATCAACAAGCTAAAAAAGAAAAACAAAATAAAGAAGCCAACGAGAAAGAAGGATAAGATGAAACGCGTGATTCAAAATGTTTGTATTTGTGGACGAGGTGCAGTTGGACTAACCTTTGGTGAATTATTTCATCAATACTTAGGGAAAGAACATTTTGCCTTTATCGTCGATCAACCGCGAAAAGAACGTTATCAAAACCAAGTTGTGACGATGAATGGAAAACCGATCAAGTTCCATTACATTTGTCCAGAATCCCCAGAAGATCACGACTTTCAAGCAGATTTAGTTATCTTTGCATGTAAGTCTTATAGCCTTGATCAAGCAATGCAACAAGTCAAACCGTTTTTACATGAACAGACCATTTTAATGAGTGCGATTAATGGAATGGCAAGTGAAGATCGTTTGGAACAACAATTTCCTTCTTTACAGGTTATTCATACCATTGCGCAAAATATGGATACTCGTTATGATCCGACTTGCCAACAAGGAACATGCACAACGCGGGGTGAACTTGTCTTTGGCGCCATCGACCAACAACGTAAAGACGCTGCCCATGCGATTGCAGAGTTATTTGATCGTTGCCATATTCCCTCTCAACATTCGCAACAGATTTTATTGGATCAAGCCAATAAACTCATGTTTAATTGTGGCATTAATCAAGTCTGTGCTGCTTACCAAGTGACTTATGGAATGGTTGCGCAAATTCCGCAATATCATCAAATCTTTTGCCAAGCAATGGAAGAAGCCAGAATGGTGTTGAATCAAAAAGGTTATGCCATTACAGAAGATATGCTCAATGATTGGGTCAAACGGGTCGAAACATTCGATCCTGATTCTATGCCAAGTATGGCACAAGACCTCCAATATCAGCGGCCTGTGGAACTTGATTTGTTTGCGGGAACGATTATTCCGTGGGCAAAACAATGTGGCGTGCGTGTGAAGGTAATGGAAGATTTAAAACAAAGAATTGAAATACGCATTCAAAACAAGCATTAAAGAAATATAGCGAAGGAATAGCTCATGACGAGTTGTTCCTTTTTTTAATGCTTTAAAACGGGTGAAAAAGAGCGGAAAAAAGAGGAAATCGTGTTGGCAAGATGAGGGTGCATTTATTCAGACAATGCGATTCTTTTGCGTGAAGATCACACAAATAGATTGATTAATAATCATTGTTGAATTGTATTTTGCGAAGTAGAGTGAGCTTGCGATCGCAATGGACAGTGTGTTGAGAAAGGAGGAACTATGTGGATCAAATCCCTAATCAAAAAAGTACTTTGCATCATTTTGGCTAGCACTCTATGCGTCAGCTTTTTCATGTCCGACAATTTAATGACCTTTGCCAAAAGAGAACAACCTACCATGGCTAGCCAAGAATTAAAAAGTAGTCAAACCCAACAAGAATCAAATCTTCAAACTTCAAGTGTAGAAAGCACGGAACAAAGCGAAAATACCGAAGAAGTAGGCATTGTGGATTGGCTTAAACTCGATGAATGCGCCTTGAGTGAGGAAGAGTTTTTAGAACTTTTAGCCACGTTTCGAACTGCGGTTATACAAATCGTCAACGATTATCACGACAACCGTGCCCAACAATGGCAAGATTTGCGATTTGAAGTGGGCCGCCTTACGCAAACTACAACCCATTTGGATGCAGAAGGTTTTTTGCCAGAAGCTTACTTTGAAAGCCACGATCAACAAGAACTTACCATACCGGGCTGTTTTCAACTCTTGAATCGCAAGTGGCTTCATTCCATTTCGCCCCAACCGCCAAGACGATTGATGGCAAGATCGGTTTTCAATGGATTATTTATTTCGAGCGTCGTTTCTAAAGTTCAAGTTCCAATTTTTGGTCATTACATGAGTAATGGAAGTTGGCGATTGTCGAATGGATGCCAAGGATTTTGCGCCGATTATTTGCGTGCGATGCCAACAAGTGGAGTACAGGCGATCGATGTAACGCCAAGCCAAAACGAGCAACTTCGTCGTGTTTTGTATTACGGCTATGGCGGCCCAGCTAATATTCTCGGCAGTCTTGGGTTTAATGAAGCCCAACAAATTGTCATTACAGATGATCTCGTTTCCCAAGCTTATAGCCAAAAATGTATTGCCAATAATGAGTTGGGCGGTGTGATTTGGAGCAACGGGATGTTTGATGTTTGGAAAACGATCGTTGAAAAACCCTCACCACCAAGTGCATTCAAAGTGTATATTGCCTCGTTTGCCGGTCAAGGATTGAACCACAAAGGCCAACAAGTCCCTTTTCAACCTTTAGCTTATGGGACAATGACCAATCCAGAAAAAGGGGCTTTGCAGCTGATCAAAACAGCAAGTGACGAACACTTTGAATTAGCGAGCACAACGAATTATTCATTAGCGGGAGCAGTTTACAAAATTGTCAAAGGAAATCAACCAGAAGGGGCTAAAGAAATTGCCCAACTGACCATTGGCCAAGATCAAGCGTCTGAAGTTTTAGAAGTAGAACCGGGAATATATTGGGCTAAGGAGATTAAACCCCCAAAAGGGTATGCTTTAGATCTTTCGTGGCATCGCATCGAGGTAGATGCAAATTCGAGTGTTCAAGGCCCATGTCGGATCATGGTAGAAGATCGACCACAATATATTCCAATCGATCTACTCGTTAAAAAGCACAATGCTTTTACCCATGATATTGATTCCCGTTTGAAAGGAACACGGTTTCGCCTCCGGTTTTATGATATCGACCCTAAAGAGCCTGGCCGATATAAAAATACAAAGCCGCTATATGAGCGTGATGATTTGATTTGTGATGAATATGGAGAAGTAAAGATTGCTGGATCGATTTTTCCTATTGGTGTTTTGACGATTGAAGAAATCGCGGTACCGGAAGGATATGTTTTAGATGATCGCGTGCATGTCATCCCCTTAGATCCAAAACAATCAACAAGCGAAGTACTCGATATTTATCAAGTGCCGATTTTCTATAACCGACCAGAAACTATCATTTTAAAAAAGAAAGATTTAACGAGTGGAAAAGCCCTTGCTCATGTGGAATTTCAACTCACCAGTCCAAGTGGAAAACAGACAAAATTGGTATGTGACGAAAATGGCCAAGTGAATCTTTCATTCAATGAGCTCGGAAAATGGCGATTAGAAGAAACAAAAGCCCCACCTCATTACCAACTTAATCCGGTACCGATCTTCATTGAAGTTAAAGCAGATGGAATTGAAGTGCTCGATGATGAACATTCACAACTTTTCGATTATGAAATGGGGATTTTAACGGTAAAAAACGCAAAACAATCATTTGCGATCAAACTTTACAAATATGATGATCAGCTACAACCACTAGCGGGTGCCGAGTTTAGCTTATTTAAAGACCTTGCTATGACTGAATGTGTGGGGAAAGCCGTTACGGATGAAAATGGGCAAGTTGTTTTTGCGGGATTAAATTCATCTCAGTATGTTCTAGTGGAAACTAAAGCACCAAAGGGATACATTTTGCCGACAACGGCTAGTGGTAAGGTCAAAAAATATTCCATTCTCTGTAGTGGTGGAGATAAGGGGTATAGCTTTTGGGTCAATATGAACGCTGTGTCAAATCAAAAGCCACAAGAGATACGAAATGGCACATTTTATAACGCTTCAGCAAATGGTCAATATGTTCTTGAAGGGCAAATCGTGAATCACATCAAAGCGACACTACCTCAAACAGGAAGTCATGGGATGAAAATCATTTTAACTTTGAGTTTAGGATGCATTTTTCTTGCGCTAGCAATGGAATCAAAGTCCAATCAAAGATCAAAAAATAAAAAATAGAAAGTAATGGAAATGATGAAAAAACAAAAATATAAAGTCTATACAAAGGCGATGGCTCTTTTAGCAGCAACTTGTCTTTGGGCAACCCCAATTCATGCCAAAACGAACACGCCATTCATGCCAACGATGAATCTTAGACATCACAATGTGGATATCACGCTAAAACCAGGAAATGCAGGAAGTTTAGCAGGACGAACATTTGAAGTCTTTAAAATTTTTGACGTGGTTGTCTCTGCAAACCAGAGTTCATATGCCTATTCATTTTGTACAAGCGCCGATCCGACACAAGATGCAAAAAAACAATTAGCAATCCAAACTGTTGTCGCTCGCTGGTACAACAAAAATAAACCTATAGGGCAAACTGAGGATAAAACTCCCGAACAAATTGATATCAATACGGCTTTACACTACATCGAATCACTACAAACGAAAAATGGCCAACTTGAAAGTGATACAAGTATGTTTCGTATTTTTGTGCAAGACTTACGGGATGAATTGAACAAGCAAGGCGTAAAAGCAGATCGCACAGAAGTCGTTGGAAAAGAACATACGGCCAATCAAGATTATGTCGTGTCAAACCTAGAAAAAGGTTATTACTTAATTGATGAAGTAAATGCCGATCATACGTCCATTGCCGGGGCCCAATCGCTCATTATGGTTTCTACTGTAGAAGGCAATCAAGATATTGAACTAAAAGGAAACTATCCAGTCGTGGAAAAGAAAATTCATGAAGATGATAACAATGTGGGCTGGAATGATATTGGCGATTATGAAATCGGCCAAGAGATTCCATATCAATTTAAAACGACAGTCCCACCAATTCGAGCTTATGCAGAATACAAAATGATTTTTCATGATCAAATGGATACCGCATTACAATTGGATGTTGAATCGATTCAAGTGCAACTGATTTCTGGTGATCAAACTGTGCGTTTAAATCAAGATCAGTTTCAAGTTGTCACCGATGCAAAGCGTTTAGAACCCGGTGAGACTTTTCAAATTCGCATTGAAAATTTAAAGACGCTAATCGATCAAAATTTTTATGCGTCCCAAAAAGATGAGTCAAAAAAGACTTATGGCCAAACGGTACAAGTCAGTTATCAAGCAAAGCTCAAGGAAAGTGCAGCAGCCCTTCCTGGACGACCAGGATTTGAAAATAAAGTGAAACTCGAATATTCCAATAACCCAGATCGTGATGGTCAAGGCGATACCGGATCGACTTTGTGGGATAGCGTTGTTGCTTTTACATTTAATTTGTCAGGAACGAAAATTTCTGCCCAACAAGCTAATGGCCAATATCCACCGCTGGCTCATGCGCATTTCCGGCTATATCGCGATCAAAATTGTCGCAATGAGATCGGTCTAAAAAAAGTGATCCAAGAAGATCAAACTTATTATGTTGTTGATCCAAGTGGGACAAGCAAGGAAGAATTGATTACGCAAGCCGATGGGAAAATCGCAATTTGTGGATTAGATGGGGGAACATATTATCTAAAAGAAACAAAAGCACCGGAAGGATTCCATGGTCCATTAACGCCAATTCAACTCGATATCAAACCTGTTTATACGACCAATCGCAATGAATATGTTGCCGGAAGTGCGAATGCGAATGATGTCTTAAAGGATTTGACGGGGGAAATTGCTTATCAAGAAAGTTATGATGGGCAAAGTCATTCAGTCGATATCACACTTGAGGGGGATCAAATCGCTGGAAATCTAGGCACGATCATCTTTGATGTCATCAACCGTACAGGAAAAGAATTACCGATGACTGGTGAAAATGGGGTTTGGTTTTATTTGATCAGTGGCAGTTTTGTTTGCGGATTAGGAATTGCGATCGTTCTCGTTTCTAAATCAAGAAAACATTCTTCATGAAGTATTTGAAACGATTTTTGATCGTTGCACTCATTGGAAGCGGACTATTATTGACGTTAGTTCCAACGATCTTGCCCCTCATTTCGCGTCAAGAAAATGCCCAACAAATACGTTCAATTCACCAAAAGAGTGAAGAATTAGATTTGAGTTTGCGTGATCAACAAATTGCGCAAGCGTTAGAGTGGAATGAAAAGCTTGCCCAAAATACGCAAGGATTAAGTGGAATTGATGAAAGAGATGAAGCGTATCAAAACCAATTGCGCTTCTTTGATGATGGCGTTATGGGGATTATTAGAATTCCTAGTATTGATGTTTCTTTACCGATTTATCATGGATGTAGTGATGAAGTTCTCCAAACAGGGGCAGGGCATTTACCTTCTTCTTCATTGCCCATTGGATCGGCAACAGGTAGAAGTGTCATTGCTGCGCATGGCGGAACGGTTCATGCGACATTGTTTTCCCGCCTGGATGAACTTTGCCAAGGGGACACGTTTGAGATCGTCAATCCGCAAGGGACGCTTTACTATCAAGTCGAATCACTACAAGTGATTGAACCGGATGATTTAGAAGTACTCCAAATCGAAGAAGGTCGTGATCTAGTTACATTGATGACTTGTACACCTTATGGGATCAATACGCATCGCCTTTTAGTGACAGGGAATCGTATTCAACCTACACCAGAAATTATTGAACAATCACAAAATCAACCTTTAGAACTATCTAAATGGCCATCATCTAGACAAATAATCTTTAGTTTATGGCCATTTGGTTTAGCAGTTGTTGTCGTGATCGTCTTGATGGTGACGATGAACAATAGAAAAAAGAAAACAGAGAGGCTTTCTTCAAGTGCAGAATTTTGTGATTGGCCAAAGGATTTAGGGAATAGACGTGTTGATTTTGGTGAATATACATTTCATATGGAGCCAATGAATTTATCTAAAAAAGAAAAACGTTTGCGTAAGAAACGATATCGCGAGCGTTTTGAGTAAGAAAAATCCCGCTCAGTTTTTCATCTTGCTGAACGGGATTGTTTTTATTCGTTTTTATTTGAAAAATGATCGCCTTGATGATGGGATGGATGCGATTTTTCGTGTTCGATTGTACGTTCATAGACTGTCTTTAATCCTTTAAAGATCAGTGTTGGATCATAGACATCAATGGCGTCCGTGTATTGGTAAATAACGCGTCCTAAACCACCAGTCGCAATGACTTTAAAATCTGTTTTTGATTCTTTACGGAAGGCTTCGACCGTTTTTTCAAAACCACCTAAAAATTGATAGAAAACACCAGCTTGCATTGCGCTTTGTGTGTTTTTGGCCATGACAGAGCGTGGCTTTTTGATTTCGATTTCAGGAAGCTGTGCCGTTTGGGCCCAAAGTGCATTGGCGCCTGTTTCAATGCCGACGCTAATTGCACCAGCTTTAAAAACACCGTACTCATCGACGTAGTCATAAGTTGTAGCAGTGCCAAAATCAACGATAAGTAAAGGATAACCGTATTCTTTAACAGCGCCGACAACATCGGCAATACGGTCAGCCCCAACTGAACGTGGGTTTTCGAGTTGCACACTTACGCCGGTTTTTACCCCTGGCCCCATGACTAAAGGCTCAATGCCGAGAAATTTGATAATCCCATTGCGGAAGGAGTGCATGACTTTAGGAACAACGGAACTGACAATGACACCTTCGATATCTGAATGATTTAAATTTGCACTGCGCAAAAAGCTTTCGAGCAAAAATCCATATTCATCACTGGTACGGCGCATTTTTGTATTCATTCGATAGTTACAGATCAATTGATCTCCATCGAATACACCTAATGTAATATTTGAGTTTCCAACGTCTACGCAAAGTAACATATTAAGCTTGGCCTTTCTGTAGCTGCAACATTGTTTTTAAAATGGTGCGACCGAGTTCTTCTTTGTTTTGCATGCCAAGGTGTTGTGTGGAATCTTTTAATAATAAAGAAACGACATTCGTGTCAGTTCCAAAACCAGCACCTTCTGTATTTAAGTTATTGGCGACAAGTAAATCGCAGTTTTTCTTTTCAAGTTTTGCACGGGCATTATGATCGAGATTTTCAGTTTCCATCGCAAAACCACATAAAACTTGACCTGGCTTTTTGTTTGCGCCCAGGCTTGCAAGAATATCGGGATTTTTCACTAATTCGAAAGTGATTGTGTCGCGATCGTTTTCTTTCTTCATTTTTTGATCAAAAGTCTCTTTGAAGCGGAAATCGGCAACTGCCGCAGCCATGATCACAAAATCAGCATCGCCACTTTCTTGCTTCATCGCTTCTTCCATTTGTCTTGCATCGACAACAGGAATGAGTCTTACGCCTTGTGGCTTTTCTAAGTGAACGGGACCAGAAACTAAGACGACATCAGCACCCATTTTTTGGGCAGCGCGAGCAATCGCATATCCTTGTTTGCCAGTAGAGTGATTCGACAAAAATCGGACAGGGTCTAATGACTCAACAGTAGGTCCAGCAGAAATGACGACTTTTTTGTTGGCCAGTAAATCTTGATCACTATTTTGTTGCTCAAGAAGATTGATGATCGCATGTTCGATTGTCGTTAAATCGGCTAAGCGTCCTTTTCCGGTATCTTGGCAAGCAAGAACGCCACTTTCGGGTTCGATCACCTGCCAACCGCGTAAGCGCAATGTATTGAGATTGGCTTGTGTCGCAGGATTTTCGTACATGTGAACATTCATTGCAGGAGCCACTAAAATTGGCTTATTACAAGCAAGAATGGCACTAGATAATAAATCATCCGCAATGCCGGTTGCAGCTTTGGCAAGAATGTTGGCATCAGCTGGGGCAATGCAAAAAACATCGGCCCACTTAGTGAGGGCAATATGTGGAATCAGCGCTTCATTTTCACCATTAAATTCATCGGTATATACGTCATGATGACTTAATGCTGCTAAAGTGAGCGGTGGAATAAATGCGGTAGCGTGTTTTGTTTCAATAACTTTTACGTTATAGCCTTGTTTGGATAAAGAACTGACGAGGGAACATATTTTATAAGCGGCAATTGAGCCGGTGATCCCAATCAGGATATTTCGATTCTCCATAAGATAAGCCTTTCATGTATTGAGCCAAAAGAGTCAAAATTAACGGCTTTTTGGACATCAGGATTATGTTGCGTTTTTTATTATACAAACCGTTTAAAGAAATTCCAAAATAACACGCTAACTCAGAGGATAAAATGATAAAAAAATCACAAATAAGTGCTATCCGGTGGTTTTAGAAGAAATGAAAACGATTTGCATTTCTATTTCATTTGGCCTTGGACTTTCTTTGGATGATTCGTGATTGTTAAAGCAAAGAAAATGAGTCTACTTAAAGAGAAAACGATTGGAAATCGGTGCAATCCGTTTTCGTGCTGATACAATAAAAATATGAATGTACTAATTGTTTCAGATTCGTTTAAGGGTTGTATGACAAGCTCTGAAGCGAATGCACAAATTGAAAATGGAATTTTACAAGCAGATCCAAGCATTCAATGCGAAAAGTTTACGATCAGCGATGGTGGCGAGGGAATGGTCGAAGCGTTTGAACAAGTATTTCAAGCTGAACTTTTGCAGGCATATGCTAAAGATTTGTATGGCAAACCAATTTTTGTAGATTGGGCTTATGATGCCAAGACGAAAACAGCTTGTATTGAAGCGGCAAGCGTTTTGGGATTAACGTTATATCCATTAGAAGAAAGACATGTTCTCGATTCTTCGAGTTATGGCTTAGGGATCTTGATTAAACAAGTTCAAAAACAACGGGAAATTAAGCGGTTGGTGATTGGTCTTGGAGGTACGGGATGTAACGATGGTGGTATGGGATTAGCTGCTTCTTTTGGGGCAGTCTTCTATGATCGCCAACACCGAATTTTGCGCCCGTGCACGCGCAATTTAAAAAGAATCGCTTTTATTGATAAGCGTAATTTCTATTTTAGCCATGACTGTCAATTGATTGCGGCTTGTGATGTGACCAATTATTTATTAGGAACACAAGGCGCAACTTATATTTTCGGTCGCCAAAAAGGACTAACGCCAACAAACCTCATGGATGTCGAATATGGAATGACGGTTTTAAGAAACAAAATTGATCAAACCTTCCATGTGGACATGAATGAATCACCAGGATCAGGTGCTGCTGGGGGAATTGGCGGCATGTTAATCGGGTTGTTTGGTGCGACGATGCAAAATGGAATAGAAGTTCTTTTAGAAGGCGGATTAAAAGAAAAGATTGCTCAAGCGCATTTGATTTTTACTGGAGAAGGACAAAGCGATGCCCAATCTTCTTGTGGAAAAGTCGTCTCTCAAATCGGCATGATGGCCCAAGAATATGATAAACCGGTCATCGTTGTTTCAGGAGCACTAGGGCGAGGATATGAAAGTCTTTATAAACAAGGAATTACTGCCTTGTTTTCGACGGCAGATCGGGCGATGAGTTTTCAATACGCCTTACTACAAGGACCAAAAAATCTTTGCCAAGAAGCATATAACCTCATGCGCTTAATACGGACAATTCAAAGGAGTAATTTAGATGACTAATACGATATTCAAAAAACTAATTTCTACAACAATGGCTTGCGCAGTGTTGTTCAGTTTTACCGGATGTGCCAATGGACAAGATGCCAACAAAGAATTAGAAATCAAGGAAATTAATATGGAAGTCTTGCAAGAGATGATTGCCGATAAAGAAACATTTACTTTGATGGTTGAACGCGATAATTGTCCATTCTGTAATTCGATGAATACGTATTTAGAAGAAACAAAAGCAGATCATAAAGGTCAGTATAATGTGTATCGTTTAGATACGACAGATTATGAGTTGTACCGGGAAGCGGAAGGTGATATGACACTGATTTCTTCTACAGAAGAAGGAAAACAGTTTTTGTCGATTTTTCCTTACTTCTTATACACGCCAAGTATTTATAAAATTGAAGAAGGTCTTCCTGTTGATGTGGGAATTGGATACGATGAAGCGAATTATACAATCTCGAATTGGAATGTGGATTCAACAATTAATTGGGAACAAGCAAGACCAATTGATGTTTGGACATATTTAGCACAAGAGTAAGCGATTTTTATCAAGAATCAGAAAAAAAGATAAGGTGACTTGAACAATTTTGTGAAATTGTTTACTGTAAAGAATACTGTAAGAAGGAGGAAATGATGAAAATTAAAGAAAACGAACTTGAGAATAATGTTTATTTTTGGCAAAAGTTAGATACATTGATTCTTTCAGGTAAATGGGAGGTCACTCGCAAGCAAGGGGAAGCAGCGCTTGATTATCCTGGTTTGGTTTATCCGTTTGATTTTGGAACGATCAAAGACACGATTTCTGCTCCTTCTACCCCTTTATATTGTTTTCACGGTTCTTTAAAAAACATGCAGGCAACAGCAATTGTGATTCAAGCAGATATTCTTTCTCGTGAAGTCATCACGAAAGTTTTGATTGGATGCACGCCAGAAGAATGCAATATAATTTTGAAATTTATTAATGCGACTGAATTCCAAAAAGCAATTATGGTACGCCGCTCGAGCACTGTTCCACAATGGGCAGATTCAGATCATTAAAACAAATATAGGGGATAGAAAGTTCCTTTGAAAAGAGCTGAAAAAGCTCTTTTTTTTTACCTAATATAAAGATATCCATTTATTATGATGTGTTGATTCTAAAATGGTATGGAAAAGATAGTTTTCTTACAATAGGATCAAGCTGAATGGATTTAATTCGTCTGTAAATTCTTATTTTATTCTAAGCATTTTGCGCTAGGTTTGATTGTTCGGTGGAGATCATTTAAAATTGAAACTATGAATGAAACAATTCTGAATACCCCGTATGCATTAATTGAAGCACTTCAAAATGGTTATACAGTGAAGTTTATTGATTTACAGACACTCGCCCGTTTTGAAAACGATATTTATTATGTTACGGGGCACCATCATACATTACGACTCGATGAACAAGGCTTTTTGGACCTTTATGGACACTATCCAGGGCAGATTTTAAAAAGTAGTGATGGAATCGATGAGAAAAAAGATGAAGAATATTACGCTTGGCGAAGGGAGAAACAATAATGGCAAAAAAAGCTTATCCCATTATTTACACGAAAACGACACGTGGATCACTCTACCGCAATGGTTCTGTGAACCCAACTTTATATTTTGAAGTTCTTCCTAATGAAGAACTTATGGCAAATGACCCACAATATGCTGAATATTTCGAGGATATGATGCGTAATGAAATTCCTCGTGCGATCTGCAATAAATTTGTGGTGAGCTCACCGCTCTATATCACAAACGATAAAATTCCATTTATCATGTTCAAAACAAATATCGATGAATATAGTTTACGTGAATTTTGTCGAGCAATTTTGCAGGAATTTAGTTTCCATACGGGTAAACGTCATGAAGGGATCTATGGTTTAACAAAAACCATCTTTGTCGAAATGGGTAAAAACCCACCGGTGTTTAGATCGATCATGATGTCGACTCCAAGCGAAAAATTAACGCGGTCTCCAGAATTCGAAAAGATGAAAACACCGATGAAGTTTGAAGGGGATCCGCTAGACCAAGGAATCATGTTGCCTTATGCGATTTGGAAAGAAGAAAAACGTCGTCAACGCGCTCAAGAATCGCAAGACCAGTTTAACGAAGACGAAGAGGTAGTAACATGGTAGAAGATCCTCATGAAAAAACTTATTTTGACACAACGGGATTAAAAAAGACGATTAACTATGCGATCAAAACTTGCTTGTTGTTGTTCGCAGTTCAATTTATCGTGATGTTCCTGGGATCATCATTTATCGTTGGTTTACCCGTAAGTTATTCTACTTACTCAATGATTTTTACTGTCTGGGAAATTGTAACTTCAATTATTGCAGCAACCTGTGCAATTATTTATGGCGCAAAAGTATTCCATATCAATGTTTCAAAGCTATTGAACTTTAAACAGTTCTCTTGGAATTGGTTGGGTAAAGGCGTGGCGATGCACTACAGTGTCAACTTCTTTAGTGGCTTGATTATTGTGTTCTTTAATTTGATTTTGTCATTCTTCAGTACGCAAATTCCGGAAGTAGAAGTGTATAGTCCAAATGCCTTTTATCTCATTATGAATTTGATTTCCGTGGGAATTGTTGCGGGGATTAGTGAAGAAATCATTTTTAGAGGAATGATTTGTAATTCACTTGCGCGCTACAACAAAGGTTTTGCGGTTGTTGTCTCGGCATTGATTTTTAGTTTGATGCACATGAATTTAGATCAAGGAATTCCAGCTTTCTTTAGCGGAATTTGTTTTGGCTATATTTATTTGAGAAGTGGAAGCTTGTTAGTGACCGTTTTACTTCATATTTTGAATAACTTTATCGCCGTCGTTGTGACAGCGTTCGATACGGGTATTATGGTTACGCTTCTTTCTCTTTTATTACTCGTGCTTGTCGTATACGGATGCTACGTATGGTATAAAGAACGCAAAGAAGTTAGTGCGATGATTTTGTTGAGTTCGCAAGCGAAAAAAGAATGGTCCGTTCTCGTTCGTAGTGGATGGTTCTGGTTTGTTGCAATCGTATTTGCGATGATTTCTTTTTTATCAGTCATCATCTCAATATTCGAAATTTATTGATCATAAAAATATTTATCTGAACTAAAACATCAGCCTACAGACGGCTGATGTTTTTTTGACAAAAATAGGATATATTTTCACCAAATTCATCATTTTCAGGTAAGGTAAAGGTAGCTTGTTTGAATAAGCAAGGGGGCTTTGAAAGGAGACTGTTATGAAATTTATTCATTTAGCCGATCTACATTTAGGGAAAAAGCTATTTGGCTATGACTTGATTGAAGAACAAAAAGAAGCATTAGAAGCTGTTTTGCAAATCGCTGATCAACAACAAGTAGATGGTGTTTTGATTTGTGGTGATGTCTATGACACAGCAATACCACCCGTCAATGCGATCGATTTATTAGATTGGTTTTTAAATGAGTTAAACCATCGTTCGATCGATGTGTTTATGATTAGCGGAAATCATGATTCGGCAGGCCGCTTAGGATTCGGCAATGAGTTGATGAAAGCATCTTCAATTCATATCCAAACAGAATGGAAAGGTGAAATCGAATACGTTGATTTAAACAAATCTGATGAAAGTGTTCGCATTCACTTTTTACCGTTTTTACGTCCGGCTCAAGTCCGTTTGCAATATGAATGTGAGGTAGAAAATTGGAGCGATGCGATTCGTCTAGCACTAGATCAAGCAAATCTAAAAGCGGATGCGACCAATATTTTACTTAGCCATCAATTTTATAAAGGTGCATCAGCAAGTGATAGTGAAATTGCTTATGTTGGAACTTTAGACGAAGTTGATAGTGCAGTGCTCGAAAAATTTGACTATGCTGCACTCGGCCATTTGCATCGTCCGCAAAAAGCGGGAAGGGAGAATAACTGGTATCCAGGAACGTTACTGAAATTTTCTGCTTCCGAAATTACAACAGAAAAATCGATCACGATGATCGAAACAAAGATGGATCATTCGATTGAAAAGACGCTCTTTCCTTTACAGCTTTCTTGTGATTTTGTCAAAATCGAAGGCACATTTGAACAACTGGTTAGTCGTGAATTTAGACAAAAACAAAATTTAGATCACTATTTTTATATCGTTTTAGATGATCAACAAGAAATTTATGATGCATTTGAAAAATTGCATGCCATCTATCCCAAAATTCTTTCGATTAGCTATGCCAAAATTAGACGGGAAAACGAAATTAGCGATTATAAACCGTTAGAAGCAAGTCATAAAACGCCGCAAATGATTATTGAGGAATTTTTTGCGCTCCAAAATGGAGTGCAAATGGATGAACATCAAGCAAAACTGATTCAGTCATGTTGGGAGGCACTACATGAAGCCGATTAAATTAACGATGCAAGCCTTTGGACCTTATGTCCAAAAACAAGAAGTCGATTTTACTTTGTTTGAAAATAAAGGACTCTTTTTGATTAGTGGGGATACAGGATCAGGAAAAACAACGATTTTCGATGCGATTGTGTATGCCTTATATGGGGAATTATCTGGGGATATTCGTAAACCAGAAATGTTACGTTCCAAATATGCCAATCCCAATTTGGATACTTATGTTGAATTAGAGTTTTTGCTTCATGATGAACGTTATTTGATTAGACGCTCTCCCGAATATATGCGGGCCAAAAAGACGGGGACGGGATTGACTAAGCACCCTTCTAGTGTGGAATTCACAGATTTTAAACATGCTAAAGTACTCACCAAAGTCAATGAAGTGCGCCAAGCGATGAATGACTTGATTGGATTAGATATGAAGCAATTCAAACAAGTTGCGATTTTAGCACAAGGGGAATTTTTGAAATTATTACTCGCTTCGACCCAAGAGAGAACCAAAATTTTTAGAGAGTTATTCCAAACGAGTGATTATTCCCGTCTGCAAGACATGATTCATGAAAAGGCAAAACAAGCAATCGCTAAAACGGATCAAGCACAAGAACAGCTTCAGTTGGCAAAAGACGCTTTAGAAGAACTTAGTGAAGAAGAAAAAGAAAATGTTGAACAAATTGAGCAATGGCTCAAAACAAAAACGAGTGCACTTGCAACACTGCAACAAAAAGAAAAAGAACTGACTAAACAATCTGCGAATTTGTTCCAACAAAAAGGCTTGTTGACACAACAAGCTGCCCGCTATCAAACGTTTGTTCAAGCAACAAAACAAAAAGAAGAATTAATGCCAAAGCTTGTTGAAAATGAAAAGAATTTAGAATTGCTCGAAAAGCAAAAACCAGAAATTGAACAATTGATTTATGGTCAAAAAAAGCTTGTCGAACAACTCGATCAATTTAAACAAGTACAGCAAGTGCAGGCAAAACAAAAACGAGCACAAATGAATTTTGAACAAATTCAAAATGCGTGTCAAAAAGAAGAAGCCCAAATTCAAGAAGGGAAAATTCAATTAGAAGTCCAAGCTAAGCAACTTCAACAATGGCAAGATCTAGAAGCGAAAATCGAAAAAAATAAAGCGCAGGTGGAAAAGGTCGAAAAATTAAAACAGCTCCAAAGTAAACAAGCGGCACAATTAGAAAAACAAAAGAAAGAACAAGCAACGTTTATTGAATACAATCAACAAGCTTTGCAAGCGCAAAATGATTACACAAATGCGAATCAGCTGTTTTTAGCCGGACAAGCGGGGCTTTTAGCACAAGATTTACAAGATCATCAACCATGTCCAGTTTGTGGTTCTTTAGACCATCCACACCCTGCTTCTTTTAATGATCAAACCCCAAAAGAAGAAGAGGTTCGTAAACTGGAAACAATCAGAAGTAAAAAAGAAAAACAAGCAACAAACCAAAGTGTGATTTGTGCCAAACTCGCGCAGGAAATTGAATATCTTGATCAAGATATCATCAGTTTGCAACAACAATTAGGCAACCTTGATATTGAACAAGTTTTGAAAGAACAAAAAGAATTGTTTGTGCAAAATCAACAAAAACAACAATTGACGAAGTTGCACCAACAAAACCAAACAAAGTTAGAGCAAGCGCAAAAAGTGCTCAAAGACAAACAAGAACAATTATCCCAAGCAAAATTGGAAGTTCATGCTTTGTTAGAACGGGTAGAAACACTGCAAAAGACAATTGATATTCAAGATGAGCAACAAGCACGGCATAAACTCGCGCAAGATCAAAAAGTATGTGTGGAATACGAAAAACTGTATCAACAAACAAAAGCTGAAAACGAAAAGTTAAAGGCAAATGATGCGCAAATTGAAGGGGTATTAAAGACATTTGAGAAAAAGCCAGAAGATATCCAACCTTTACTTGTCGCAATGAATGCGCAAATTGCAACAATGGAAACCGACCGGGAGAATGTGTCTAAAGAAATTATTCATCTCAATGGTGTGATAAAAACGAATCGAACATTATTCGAACGCATTGAAGAGCAGATGAAAGAACTGCCGAAAATGCATGATGAAGCGCAAAACTTAAAACTGTTATCGGACACACTGAATGGCTCATTAACCGGACAAGCTAAAATCAATCTGGAAACTTATGTTCAAATCGCCTTCTTTGAACAAATTATTCGCCGTGCGAACACCCGTTTGTTTATGATGAGTGGAGGACAATATGAATTGTTGCGGGCCAATGAACAAGGAGGAAATTCCAAAGTTGGTTTAGGATTAGATATCAAAGATTACTACAACAATTCCACTCGTTCTGTACGTTCTCTTTCAGGAGGAGAGCAATTTATGGCCTCCCTTTGTTTGGCACTTGGCCTTTCTGAAGAAATTCAATTAGAAGCTGGAGGTGTCAGCTTGGAAACGCTTTTTGTTGATGAAGGATTTGGAACGTTAGATGAAGAATGTCTGAGTAAAGCAATTTCTGCTTTATCGATGTTGGCGGATTCAAGATTAGTCGGTATTATTTCCCACGTAGAGTCTTTAATGAATCGAATCGATAATCAAATCGTCGTTTCAAAAGATCCAGTTACGGGATCACATGCCCGTATCCAAACAGCATAAAGATCAATACAAAGAAAGTAGGGAAGATAGATGATTAAAGTCATTGCGGTCGATATGGACGGAACGCTTTTAAATGAGAACCACGAAATCACACCCCGTACGGCATCTGTGATCAAACGCGCACAAAAACTCGGAATGCGTGTAGTGATTGCGACAGGACGCTTTAAAAAAGGTGCTTTAGGGGCAATTGATGGCAGAATAGATAATGTTGACTTGTTGCTTAACAGTGGAGCAGAAGTTGAAGATCGTGATGGACATGTTTTAGGTCGTCATCCGATTAGCTGGCCAGATCTTAGAGCAGTTGCTGCTTTCTTTGAAAAATACCCAGAAGTGGGATTGAAATATAACGGCTTTGAAAAAATGGCTTTTATCGGCACAGAAGATGATTTTATACAAAAAGCATTGCAAGATGCGCGGATCTTCAATGCCGGAAAAACGGACGAAGAAATTCTCGCAAATCCTGATTTTGGACCACGACAAATGATGGAAAATACGAATATGTTTCCAAATTTTGAAACGTTAGAACAAAATATGGAACCAATTGCCAAGGTTTTCTGTTTTGGTGCTCCTGCCGATCGCATGGTTGCGATTAAAGAACAAGCTGCTAAAGAGTTGCCTCAACTTGCGGTTGCCTCTTCATTTCCGACGAATATTGAAATAACATCCCTTGCGGGCCAAAAAGGTCCGGCACTCAAAGAATTCATCGAATCACTGGGTTATACAATGGATGAAGTAATTATTTTCGGAGATAGCTTAAATGATTTGTCGATGATGGAAATGGATTTTCATACTGTTGCTATGGCCAATGCCGATGAAGAAATTAAACGAGTTGCGAAGTATATGACAAAATCAAATGCTGAAGAAGGTGTAGCATGGGCAATCGAACAATTGTTAGATGCTGACTTTTACGGCTTATCCGCAAGAAAATAAAAAACTAGAACAAAAGAATAAGCTCCTTATCTATTGAACGCTGGTCAATGAAAAGGAGCTTTTTTTGATCGATAGAAAAGATGCAATATGCTTTGGTTTTTACAGGTTCTAATCTAAGTCATGGAAAATTACATAAATAATAAAAAGTCTCTAGGTCATGACCTAGAGACTATCATTTCAAAAATGGTGGAGCGTAGGAGGATCGAACTCCTGACCCCCTGCGTGCAAAGCAGGTGCTCTCCCAGCTGAGCTAACACCCCACGTGTTTGATTACTCAAAAATAATAACAGATCCACCTACATAGGTCAAATAGTAATTTAAATTTTTTTAAAATAAAAAGAAGAAAAAGACTTGATGATCTTAAGATTGGTGCATTTAAAAAATCAAGAAGAGATCAAGCAAGATTTGGTTGGCAAGAAAATGATGAATAGTCTTGGACGTTGATTTAGAACAGACTTAAGAATGACAAAGACGATACGATTTTTGCTTCTATTATAAGACGACAGCAGGGATTCTATTTTAAATATGAACTTGGCTATTGATCTCGAAGACGCTTCTTATTTAAAATGATCAAATTTATCAACAAGACAGTTAATCATTTGCAAAAGAGTATGACATAAAAGTTAAAAAGAAAGTATCAATGGATCTAAAATTGCGAATCAAAAAGAAGAGGAATGTGTAATTTAGATGCAATATTCACTTTGAATGGGAAATGAATTGATGATACGGAGGTCGATCTTTGAATTTCTTTTAATATTTTTTGAATTATTTTTCTGATTTTTATTTTGTGCACGAGCTAAGATTTATCGTTTATATAAAGCATATTTTACTGTTTCAAGGATGGTTCTTTTTCAAAAAATGCGTAAATGTCAAATTTTTTTGAAAAATATGTTTGACCTCTGCTTAGGGATCTGTTATTATTTTCGAGCAGTCAAGAGATGGGCCTGTAGCTCAGGTGGTTAGAGCGCACCCCTGATAAGGGTGAGGTCGCTGGTTCAAGTCCATTCAGGCCCACCATTTTTTGATTGTTAATGTGGGGTGTTAGCTCAGCTGGGAGAGCACCTGCTTTGCACGCAGGGGGTCAGGAGTTCGATCCTCCTACGCTCCACCATTTTTCAAATAATAGCCTTTAGGTGACGTTCCTAAAGGCTTTTTTTCTGTGCGCACAGATCTTTTTAGATTAAAGCAGCTTGGTTACTTTTACTGTGGCCAAGATATTTAAACTGACTGATTTTTCTTTTCGTTGATTTTGTGGAATAGATTCTAGAAAAGAAGGATGAATTGTGGTGATCCACCACGATCGATTGGATCGCTGATTGAGCTTAATGGGGCTGATTAAATGTGCTTTAAAATTTTTTAAAAAAAATTAAAAATATGTTTGACCTCTGCTTAGGGATCTGTTATTATTTTCGAGCAGTCAAGA